>Ga0210407_10000217_pt1 | contig 71434 bp, 54 predicted proteins | sample IncBWC27MmetaG_FD_150860 | JGI IMG/M metagenome (GOLD analysis project Ga0210407, IMG submission 150860) | Forest soil microbial communities from Barre Woods Harvard Forest LTER site, Petersham, Massachusetts, United States - Inc-BW-C-27-M | ecosystem: Environmental > Terrestrial > Soil >...
CCGGCGACGGTCCAGCGCGTGATTTCATCCTGGCCGGCCGTGAACTCATCGTCGATGGTGAAGTGAGCGTCCGGAAAGGCGTTCATATAGTACTTAACGAATTGCTTGTAGCCGTCGATTCCCCTGGGCACGGCGGGGGAACTGGCGTCGTGATGAACGTAGTCGGCGGCGATCAGTTCGTCGATGGCGTTGAGGTTCTTGCGGTTCCAAACATCCTCGAAAATCCGGCGAGAGAGCTCTGCAGTTTGTGCGGCCATTGGGGTCCTCCTTAAATTCGGCGTTCATTCTACACCCGGCAGGATGGCCCCAAAGGCAGGAACATGCAGCCGAAATCCGCTGACGGCGTTGGGTCATGCACCGTCTCGGATTGAAGCTTGTTCCGATTTCGTAACAAAACCTCCACTTTTCCGACATTTGCGATGTCCACCAAAAAGTGGTTGCTTCTACCCCGAGTGCCGGATATGCATCACGTCTCCATCCTGCACGATGTAGTCTTTGCCTTCCAGGCGCAGCGTGCCTTTGGCGCGGGCGTTGGCTTCGGAGCCGGCTTCTAGCAGCGCGTCCCAGCGAATGGTTTCGGCGCGGATGAAGTGGTGTTCGAGGTCGGAATGGATGGCTCCGGCGCCCTGTACGGCGCGCGTGTTTACGGGGATGGTCCAGGCGCGGCATTCGTCTTCACCGGCGGTGAAAAAAGAAATCAGGCCGAGCAGCGCGTAGGTTTTGCGGATGAGGCGGGCGAGGCCGCTCTCGGTGAGTCCGTAGCTGGAGAGGAATTCAGCGGCATCGGCGTCTGACATTTCGGCAAGCTCAGCTTCGACTTTGCCGCAGATGGCGGTGGCACCAGCATTGGGGCGGGACGCGACTTCGGTCAGGTTGTACTTCGCGACCGCGGCTTCCAGGTCTTTGCCCAGTTCGGTGCTCTCGCCGATGTTCAGGACGTAGAGCATCGGCTTCTCGCTCAGGAACATGAATCCGCGGAAGCGCTTTTTGTCTTCGGGAGTCATTTCCATTTCGCGCAGAGGGCGTTCGGCTTCGATCTGGGCTTTGGCCTTCTTCAATAGTTCGAATTCTTTTTCCAGGTCGGGCGAGCGCATCTTCTTTAAATCTTTTTCTACGCGCTCCAACCGTTTTTCAATCTGGCCGAGGTCGCTGACCATCAAGTCGAATTCGACGTTCTTGATGTCGCGCAACGGATCGATGGGGCCGGCGTGGGGAATGGACTCGTCCTCGAAGGCGCGAACGACGTGGGCGAGCGCATCCACGCTGCGAAGATGAGCGACGTAGCTCGACTCCTTCAATGAATCCTGGCCGATGGCGCCGACGTCCACGTATTCGACGGAAGCGTGCGTCAGCTTTTTGGGATTGTAGAGCGCGGCCAGCTTGTCGAGACGCTCGTCGGGTACTTTGGCGACCCCGATGTGTGCCTCGCGCGGATTGGACGGCGCCGACGACAGGTGCGCCTTGGTGAGAATCCGAAACAGAGATGTTTTGCCTACCTGGGGCAGGCCAATGATGCCAGTTTTCATAAGGAAGCCGTCAGCTCTCAGCCGTCAGCTATCAGCTATGGCAAAAGCCCGAATAGAGAGAATAAATGATTTATGCCGATCGCACTTACGTCCGCGCCGAATTGAAGCGACGGGCGGTGGCGTATAGGACTATCAATCCCAGGACTAGCACCGTTCCTTCCAGTCTTGTGGACCAGGCGTGTAGCGAGTCGAACAGGACGCGAACGGGGTTGCCGGGCGGTAGCGAATTAATTTCGACTTGCGGGACCACTAGCGTGTCCATCTTCGGGATGATCGCGAATTGCGAGATCGCGGTCAGGGCAAGCATAACGAGGACAAGCAGGTGGCTCAGGCTCAGTGGGCAGGAGCTTCCTTGGGTTATGCGGTTGTAGATCAATGAGCTTGCCAGAAATATTGCGCCAGAGATGAAGGCCATCCAGTGCAGCGTGATCAAAGTGCCGCGGACGACTAGACCTGCCTGATGGGTTGATGGGAGGACAGAGAATGCGGTTTGCGCTACGACGGGGAAGAAGATGAGTGCGCCCAGCCAGACGGCTAGGGCTAGCAGTATTAGGAATCGGAGAAAGTTCATCGGGTAGATAGTAAATGACGGTGACAAGGGCAAGTGGCTTTGCAGGCATCGGGAGATCAGTTGACAGACCTTTGCCCCTTTTGTATCGTGCATGTCAACCATGAGCACCTTCTCCGCTCAGGTTTCTGTCGAGATCGGCAAAAGTTGTCTTCTTTACGAGTGTCGCTCTCGAGAGTTACTCCTTCAACACATGAAAAGATAAGAATCAAATGAGTTCTTACTGCGGGATGACTTTCTACTTACGTCAGGTTGTTAGGGCCTTCGTGGTCTTTGTCGCCAGTGCGACGCTGACTGGTTGCGGAGGCGGCGGAACATCAAGCCCACCACCACCACCGCCTCCGCCTCCTGCAATAACAGCCACGGAGACCGTTCTCTACAGCTTCGTTGGAAACAACAACGGAGCAAACGACGGATACGTGCCGCAAGGCGGACTTGTGAGGGATGCTGCAGGGAATCTCTACGGTCCGACTGCATTCGGGGCTACAGGAAGCGTATTTAAGCTGGACTCTGCAGGTCATGAAACCGTCCTCTACCGCTTTCAGCCAGCACCCGACGGTTCGATACCAGCGCCAGGTCTCGTAGTCGACAGCGCTGGATCGCTCTACGGCACGGCTGCCGTTGGCGGAACAGGGCTGGGCTGTGCCGGGTGTGGAACCTTCTTCAAAATCGATAGCACCGGGAACGAAACAACAATTTATGACTTCACGGGGCAGAGCGGCGATGGCGCGCATCCGAACGGAATCATATCGGATGGCGCCGGAAACTTTTACGGCATCACCATACAGGGGGGATCCTCTAACTGCTGGTGTGGCGCCGTCTTTAAAGTGGACAGTGCAGGAAACGAAACCGTACTTTACAGCTTCACAGGTCAGAACGGAGACGGCTCATTTGAATCAACTCTACCCGGGGCCCCAGGGCTGAACCTTGTTTTAGACAGCGCAGGAGATATTTTTGGGGTAACCCTTTCAGGAGGGAATTCGGGTTGCGTTAACAACAGCGGTTGCGGAACCGTTTTTAAACTGGATCCTGCGGGTCATGAAACTGTGCTCCACGCCTTCGGGGGTCCGCAAGATGGGAAGTACCCGGCGAATCTGCTCATGGACAACTCAGGAAACCTCTATGGCACTACCAGTGAGGGAGGCACGTCCAGCAACTGCGCGCAGTTGGGATGCGGAACTATTTTCAAGATCGACACAACCGGGCACGAGACTGTTTTGTATAACTTCACGAGCAGTCAAAACTCCGACGGCGGTATTCCTACCAGCCTGCTCCTTGATAGTTCCGGCAACTTCTATGGCACCACGCTGTTAGGTGGTCCGCTCGGTTCCTGCGCCAACATCGGAAGTACTCAGATAACCGGGTGCGGAACGTTTTTCAAATTGGACAGTACCGGACACGAAACCGTTTTATACAACTTCAAGGGCACCAATGGCGATGGCTTGGGACCAGTGAGTCTGGCTATGGACAGTTCAGGTAATTTCTACGGCACAACCGACTTTGGCGGGGTAGTCTGCAACGCCATGAGCAACGGTTGTGGAACCGTCTTCAAGATTGTGCTGCACTGACAGGTTTTCGGCGCGAGGTGGCGTGACTGTCGGCAGAATTCGGGACTTCGGCTGCTGACGTAGTGTGGAGCAGGTTCGGGAGAACTCTACACCGGCACCGGCACGGTATCCACAATCTCCTGAATCACTTCTTCGGCGCGGACAGACTTCTTCATGCCGGAAGAATTCATCCCATGGATGGCGACGCGGTGAGCGAAGACCGGAATTGCCAGCGGTTTGAAATCTTCCGGGACGCAGAAGCTGCGGCCATCAAGGAAGGCCATGGCTTGGGCTGCGCGGTAGAGCATTTGCGATCCGCGGGGTGAGACTCCCAGTGTCAGCTTCTCGTGAGTGCGAGTGCGGCGAACGATTTCTAGCGCGTAACCGACCAGCGAATCGTCCACTTCAACCTGAGTTACAACCTTCTGCATTTCGAGCACATCGCCACCGGTCAGCACGGCTTCGAGATTGTCGAGTTGCGCGGCCCCGGCTTCGGCGCGAAGGATCTGGTGCTCGGATTTGGCATCGGGATATCCCATGTGCACGCGCATCATGAAGCGGTCAAGCTGCGACTCAGGCAGCGGGTAAGTCCCGTGATGCTCAACCGGATTCTGGGTCGCGATCACCAGAAACGGCTGCGGAAGCTGGTAGCAATGTGAGTCCACGGTGACTTGACCTTCGTTCATGGCTTCGAGTAGCGCGGACTGGGTTTTGGGCGTGGTGCGGTTGATTTCGTCGGCCATCAAAATATTGGTGAAGATGGGGCCGCGTTTGAACTCAAACTTCTGTTCGGTATTCGAGTAAACCGAGATTCCCAGAATGTCCGAGGGAAGCATGTCGCTGGTGAACTGCACGCGCTGAAAGCTGCATCCCAGCGAACGCGCCAGAGCGTGCGCCAGCGTAGTCTTACCGACACCGGGGACGCCCTCGATCAGGAGATGTCCGCGGGCCAGCACCGAAACCAGCGCCAGGCGGACCACGTCGTCCTTGCCGCGAATGACTTTTTTGAGTTCAGTTTCCAGGCGGGCGGCCCGGTGCGACGCGGCAATCACGCTTTCCAGGGACATGAAGGCGATTTTACTATGCGGAGCTGACTCCGCACCGGTTACCTTGGTGACCGGAAGCAGTGGCTGGTGGCTAGTGATTAGTGGCTAGCAAACGAGCCACACATTTGAAACTAGTCACTGACCACCAGCCACTGCGTTACTGCTGGAACTCTGCCGGCCGGCCCGTTAGCCGCTCGATTCGCTTTGCGGTTGGCGGATGCGTTGAAAACAAGTTGCCGAAGTTCATTCCCAGGAAGGGCTGGATGATGAATAGATGCGCTGTCGATGGAGTCGCGGTCATCGGCACGCGCTTGGAGTAGGCCTCGAGCTTCGCCAGCGCGCTGGCCAGCGCATAAGGATTCCCGGTCATGTGCGCGCCGGTTTCGTCGGCCTGATATTCGCGCGAACGCGAGACCGCGAGTTGAATCAACATGGCCGCGATGGGAGCGACGATCAACATGATCAACGCGCCCATCCCCCCTTCGCGACGATTATCGCTGTTTCCAATTCCGCCAAACATGGCGCCGTAGCGCAGCCAGGTAATGGCTCCGGCAATCGTCGCCGCCACCGAACTGATCAGGATGTCGCGATTGCGCACGTGGCTGAGTTCGTGAGCCAGAACGCCCTCGAGTTCCTCGTCATTCAGCAAGCCGAGAATTCCGTGAGTGACCGCGACGGAAGCATGATTAGGATTGCGCCCGGTGGCGAAGGCATTGGGCGATTCGGTAGGGATCACATAAATCTTCGGCATCGGGATCCCGATCTTCTGAGTAAGCCGCTCGACGATCTCGTACGCGCGCGGAAGCTCTTCCCGCGTCACCGGCTTAGCGTGATACATGGCAAGGGCCAGCTTGTCTGAGAAAAAATACGAGCCAAAATTCAGCACGGCAGCAACCGCCAGCGCCAGCAGCATGCCGTTCGGTCCGCCTAGCATACGGCCGATGAACATCAGCAGCAGCGTAAGCAAAGTCAGTAGAAAGGCGGTCTTGAATGTATTTCCCATAATTAGTCCTAATTAAATAGATGCTGCAAGCACCGCCGGGATGCATCTCTCCGAGAACGCAGAAAGCAGAAGCACTTGCAGACAATATCGGGGATTCTGAAAAATTTGAGTCTACACGCCCATGATTTAGCTGCGGCGTTTTATCGCCCTAGCCAGTGTCTGATCAAGGGCGGACTTGGTCCGGGTGTATTCCTGGTCAGTGATCTGTCCCTTCTTGTGCTCCACCTCAAGCTGGAAGAGCTCGTCCTTCAACCCGTCCAGCAACTTGCTGGAATTTCCGGAAGCCGCCGGAGCGGGGTTGGCCGAACGAGACCGTTGCGCGATGAAGATTGCTCCCGCAACCAGCACTGTACCGAAGCCGACAAGAATCCAGGTACGGTATCTATCCAGCGGATCGGGAGCTTCGATGGGCGGGCCTAGGCCGCCGCCGGGCCGGGAGTCGTTGGAAGCCGTGGGCTTGGAAACCTGGTTGGAGGCTTGCTCGTCCTGGTCTTTTAGCGTGCCGTCGCCGGAAATTTCGAATGCCAGTTTCTCTCCCGGCCGCGGATTGCTGGCGACCTCTGCGATCGCATCCGGCTGGTCGGGAGGCTGCTTGTCTTCATAGACTCCGCCTTGCGCAGGGGCAAATCCGATCGACCGCGGCAGAATCGCAACGAAATGCTGCAACGGATAGATTGGACGCGGGTCGATGGTCGCTTTTCCGGTGTACGTCAGGTGATAGGCGACCTGAAACTGAGTTTGCCCGGGGCGCACCGGGAACGCGAATGCGTAACGTCCTTTCTCGGCCTGCGGCGCGGGCGCAACGTTCACGCCTTGCCCGCCCTGCGTTTGAGCCTGCGCATCGTCGATCTCGGCGCCCTCGGGCATGTAGAACTCGAAATTGGCGTCGTTCATCTGTGTCAGCGGAGGCTTGGATGTGTTCTCCACTGCAAAAAGCCGCATGACCTCTAGTTTGCCCTGCGCCGCCTGTAAGTACATGAGGTCGGCGACCGCATGCACTCCGCTGACTTTCTTGCTCACGTCGTACACGGTTACGGCGACAGAATCCGTTCCTGGCGGCGCCGGCTCATGGTATGTGACTCCCTGATGAATGGCCCGGACGAGGTGCGGAGAGTCTGCATCAGCGAAAGTGAAGCTGAATTTTCCCTGGGCATCAGTCTTGGCGTGGCCGACTTCTTCCATCCCGGCGGCAAGCTTGATAAGGATGACTTCGTCTCCAGCGGATGGTTTGTTGTTCGTGCCATTGGTGACGGTGCCTTTCAGGGTGGCTGCGGATAAAGGTAAAGACGATGCGCTCGCCAGTAACAGAAATGCCACAGCTGAGCAGAGGTGTGTCCGGAGCTGTGCCCGAATGCTCAACCGCGTGGTCACCTCTTGCCTCGGAACACCGGGGCTAGCCGAGCTGCGGATTCCAGCCGCGAGATCTCCGCCAGGATCGCAGCGGCTTCTTCCTCAAGAGAATTTTTCATCGCCTGATAATCCGTCTCCGGAAGCTTGCCGGCTTTGAATTCGAAATTCAGATCGCGAAGGTTTTCGTAAACCGCTTCTCTTCGCTCACGCAGAAAAGCGGCCCGGGTTTTCTCCGGCCCTGAAGTCAGTCCGCCGGGAACGCTAAAGACATAAAGCAGCGCGGCCGCTGTGATAAGAGCACAAAACAGAGGAATCACAGGTCAGCCTCCTTGCGGGCCTGGGCGCGGAAGCGATCAAGTTCTGCTCCCGCCACCGGACTGGGCACGCCCACGGCGACAGGAAGTGGATGATTTCGCCACCCCCGCACCACGAAGGCGACGAGAACTATTCCGAACACCAACGCCGCGTAGGGCATGACCCAAGCGGCAAGGTTGACCCATCCCACCGTTGTAGGTGCAGCCAGCACCGTGGTGCCGTACTTCTGGATGAATGCCTCCAGGACAACACCGTCGCTGTCGCCTGAGTCCACCGCGGCCACGAGTTCATTGCGCATGCGGGTCGAGTAGGAGCAGCCGACATGATTGCATTCCAACAGAATCTGGTTGCAGCCGCAGACACACATCATCTGATGGCCCAGCCGGTCGATGCGCGCCGCGTCGTCGCCCGCGCCCATTAACAGGAGCACTCCGACAAACACCGCGGATACAAGCCGAACAGACCTGCCGAGGCGTGATTTAGAGCTGCGCATCAGTCTCCAACTCCTACCGGGGCGGCTTCAAGGCGCGCTGGAACCGCAGCGCGCACCGGTACCGCATTCGGCACCAGCGCGACGATCGTGCCGAAAATCATCACCAGCACCCCAATCCATATCCACGAAACCATCGGGTTCAAGTGAACTTTAATGATGGGCCGCCCGGTGTCCGGATTCTGTCCCTCATAAACAATGTAGAGGTCCTCTTTCAGTGTAGAACGGACCGAAGGGATGTGTTGCTGCTGCTGGTTGGCCGGGTAAAAGCGGCTTTCCGGATAAAGCGTGTCAATCTGCCGCCCGCCCTTGAACACTTGCATAATCGCCACATCAACGCTGTAGTTCGGATACTCTTCCTGCGTGTACGACCGGCAGACCAGCGTGTAAGGCCCGATCGCCAGTTTGTCGCCGAAAGCCATTTCCGCTTCTTTGTTCTGGTTGAAGACGGTACCCAGAATTCCTAGAAACAACAGTGCCACGCCGAAGTGCACAATGTATCCGCCGTAGCGGCGTGTGTTGCGATGGCACAGGTGCAGCACGGAGGCCGCGAGGTTTTGCCCGGTGTGGCGTGAAATAACGCGACCGCCGCGGATGAATTCCGAGATGACTGTCAATCCAACCAGCGTGGCCAGCATCGCCGTCATCAGGGCATAGAAATAAGAAAGATCGTGCCACGGACGAACGCCGAAAATCATCATCACCACGCCCACCGTCAGTGCGCCCAGTGCCGGCCACAGAAAGTTGCGCTTAAGACTGTCAAGCGAGGTCTTACGCCAGGAGAGCAGCGGGCCGACGGCCGTCAGGAACAGCAGCAGCAGCGCAACCGGAACGATCACGCTGTTGAAGAACGGCGGCCCAACCGTCACTTTATGGCCCTGCAATAGTTCCGAGATCAGCGGAAACCATGTTCCCCACAGAACCGTAAAGCAGGCCAGAACAAAGAGCAGATTATTGAACAGGAAACTCGACTCGCGCGAGACCAGCGATTCCAGCTTGTGCTCGCTGGCGAGATACGATTTGTTCTTGAAAAAGAAACCAGCGAAGACCACGAAAATGATTATCAGAAACCACTTGAACCATCCCCCGATCGGAGATTGCGCGAAGGCGTGTACGGAATTCAGCACGCCGCTTCGGGTCAGGTACGTGCCAAGAATCGAAAGCCAGAAGGTGGTGAACACCAGCCACATGTTCCAGACTTTCAACATGCCGCGCTTCTCCTGCATCATCACCGAGTGCAGAAACGCCGTGCCAGTGAGCCAGGGCAGCAGGGACGCATTTTCGACTGGATCCCAGCCCCAGTATCCGCCCCAGCCCAGAACGTAGTAGGCCCAGTGCGCGCCCAACGGAATGCCCAGGGTCAGGAATGCCCACGTCACCATGGTCCAGCGCCGCGTGATGTGGATCCATTTGTCGCCCGGATACTTCATCGCCAGCGCGCCGAGTGCAAACGCAAACGGAACAGTAAAGCCTACGTACCCGAGATAAAGCATCGGCGGATGAATCACCATCTCGGGATACTGAAGCAAGGAATTCAGACCGGCGCCATCGGCTGGCAGAGTTCCCTGCATCAAGGTGAAAGGTCGGGCGGCAATAGTCAGCAGCAATAAAAAGAAGACCTGCACTGCGGCAATGACTACCGACGCGTGCGCGAATAAAGCTTCATCGGTCTTGTGGCGAAGGCGCAAAACCAGTCCGTAGCCGGACAGCAGCAGCGACCAGAAAAGAAGGGAGCCTTCCTGTCCCGACCAAAGCGTGGCAAATTTGTAGGGCAGCGGCAGGTCGCGATTGCTGTGATGAAACACGTACGCCATGGAAAAATCATTGCGGAAGGCTGAAGTAACCAGGACTACAGCTGCGATGAACACCGTGCCGAAGCTGGCGATTCCAGCACGGCGGGCAGTTTCGCTGATACCCTCCCACCCGGGAAAACGCACGGCGAGAGCCAGCAATCCAGCAAGGAAAGAATACCCGGCGAGTGCTAGTGCCAGGAGAAGAACATAACTGCCAAGTACAGACATGTGCCGCTATTTTTTCAGACTTACAGAGCAAGAGCAAATGAGGGGCTCAACCAGTAGGGCAATGGCCAAGGGGGCATAACCTGGCTCGACCAACGCCGCGACTTCCACTGGCCGTCTGCCGCATGATCTAGAACATGCCAACCTCCCAACCGCGGGCGGTCCAGTCCCAAGATCGCTACTCAAGCGGAGTGCTTGTGGGGATCGTGGCGGGCGAGCACCTGCTGCTCCGCTGCAAACCAGTCTTGCTCTTCCTGGCCCGGCTCGCACCCCCGCTGCTCATAAAGCTCGTAAGCGCGCAGCCGAATTTCAACTTCGAGGTCAGCGGGAGAATACTGCGGCACATTCCCGTTGCTGCTGTCCGGCATTTGCAGAAGTTTCTTCTCGGTTTTTGATTTCGATTTGGTAGTGGGTTTGCTGCCAGGGGTTTTTGCTTTGGCCATTTCTCTACTCCTTGGCTGGTTAACTGTTGCTGGGGCCGCGCACTGAGGTTCGTGGAGGCGAATGCTTCATGGTAACCCCGCGCGACCTGTGGATTCGTAAATTCCTGCATAAAATTTTCTTTTTTCGGTGAGCGGAATTTTTCGTCAGTGAACAATTCTGCTTTCCCGTAACATGATTCGACAAACCAAAACGTTTTTGTACGGAGCAAAATTGATTTTCTATCGGCGACCCCTTCTGACCCTATTCTTGTTTTGCGGAGCAGGCCTGTTCGCGCAGGATAACCCCACCGCCTCCAGCGGCAGCAAGCAGCCAGCCGTACCCGCGCAGCATGAGACCGTGATTGTGACCGGCACTTTCACTCCGGTTTCCGAAACCGAGATTGACCGCTCAGTCACCGTGATTGAGACAGATCAGCAGGACCTTCTCCACAACAACTGGGTGGACTACCTCGAACTCTCTCCTTCTATCGATCTGCGACAGCGCGCGCCGAATGATGTGCAGGGCGACTTATCGATTCGCGGCTCGACCTTCGGCCAGGCACTCGTTCTTCTGAACGGCCTGCGCATGGATGACGTGCAAACCGGCCACCACGACATGGACCTTCCGCTTCCCACGGAACTGATTCAGCGAATGGAAATTCTTCGCGGCGCGGGATCAACCTTGTATGGTTCCGACGCCATGGCGGGATCGCTCAACGTGATCACGGCCATTCCAGAGCACGCCGACCTTCATCTGGGCGCGGGCATTGGCAATTTCGGAATCAATCAGCAAAGCGGTTCGGCGTCTTTGCTTTGGAGGAAATTCGACGAGCAACTCGCCGCCGAGCGGGATTTCTCCAGCGGCTTTCGCACCGACCGCGACTACCGCAGCCTGACTCTGTTTTCCAACACCGGCGCCAAGACGGCGCTGGGCCGCTCGTTGCTTATGCTCGGATACGGCGACAAGCCCTTCGGGGCCGACCAGTTCTACGGCCCTTTCAATTCCTGGGAGCGAACAAAATCCTGGTTTATCGGACTCAAGCAGGACTTGGGAAGCAAAACCGAATTCGATTTTGGATTCCGGCGCCACACCGACGAATTTATTCTTCTTCGCGACAATCCTTCCGTCTACGAAAACAACCACATCGACAAAAGCTGGCAGGCGGACTTGCGGCGGCATGATCAAGTCTCAAAGAACTCTGCGCTCTTCTACGGTGCGGAAGGAATTCACGAGAGCATCACCAGCAACAATCTTGGCGATCACGACCGCAGCCGCGGGGCGGTGTATCTCGACTATGACGTGCGCGCGCTCAAGAGATTTTCATTCTCAATCGGCGCGCGGGAAGAAATATTCAGCTCGACTCACGGTGAATTCAATCCTACCGCCGCGGCCGGAGTGTGGCTGAAACCCACCCTGAAGCTGAAAGGCAGCGTCAGCCGGGCGTTTCGGCTTCCCAGTTACACCGACCTTTATTACAGCGACCCGGCTAATATTGGAAATCCGAATCTATTGCCCGAGCACGCGTGGGACTATGAAGGCGGCCTGCTGTGGAACCCGACTGCGCGGATCAAAGGAGAGGCCACGGTGTTCGAGCGTCACGATCGCGACGTAATCGATTACGTGCGCAGTTCGGCTTCCTCACCCTACATGGCGGAGAACCTTCAGCAGCTCAACTTCACCGGAGTGGAACTCTCCGCTGAAGTGCGAGTGTCGCAAAATGAAAATGTACAGCTCGCCTACACCGGATTGCACGGCGCGCAGCGGTCGCTGAACGGCCTGCAGGCAAAATATTCATTCAACTATCCGACCAATGATGGAGTGATCGCATGGAACGGCCGCCTGCCGGGAAAACTCATGGCACGGACGCGCATCGGCGTTGTGGATCGCTATGCCAGCGATCCCTACGCTTTGTGGGATGCGGCTGTGGCGCGTGAATTCGGCCACGTGGCGGCACATCTCGTGCTCTCGAATGTCACCAATACGCAATACCAAGAAATCCAGAGCGTGGTCATGCCCGGTCGCAGCGTAGTTTTCGGCATGGACTTCTTCTGGCGCGCGCGCGAACGTTGAGAGTTAGTGGAAATCGTGCGACCGAGTCTGCGCCCGGGTAATGTCGAAGGAGGAAACTCTGCCTGCCTTAATGGAAATAAACCCCGTCTTGATTTTGCAGGATGCCGCTACTGAGATTCCGGCTTGTCAAGCGCAAAGGCCCAAGCTTTTTTCTAGGCCTCGTGACATATGCGTCCGTGGCGGTATTCTGTTACCCATGACGGAAACGCCGAAAGCCGAGAGGTCCCGCGTAGGTTTGTGCATGGATTGCAAGCATATGCGGCCAATCCGGTCGGACCGCGGCTCTACCTTCTTCCTATGTGAACGGTCGGCCACCCAGCCTGATTTCCCCAAATACCCGCGCCTTCCCGTCCTGCAATGCTCCGGCTATGAGAAGATGCCGGGGGGAAGACGAGGAATATGCTGACCAATCTAGGACGAGGAGCATTACGCGTTCGGCTACGACTTTATCGGATATGTTTCTGGTGGAACACTTGAAGTAGGCGACTGTGGATACTACTTGACTGAGGCTAGGGACTTCACTCCGTCTTGCGAAGAAATTCGACTCGCATATCCGACTGCGCCCGGAGTCGCAGCTACGTATTCGATAAGCGCCGATTCGGAAGCGAATGACATGGGCATGGCGCCCTGTCCGGTGAATACCAACTTGCGCCATTGCGCACGGAATTCCTCAGGCCCCTCGCCGAGGTGATTCTTCAGGAAGACTTCGTGTGCCGCTCCACCTTTTAAGGTTACCGGCAACGCATGGGATCCGTCGGCGAATCGGGTCTTTTTTCCAGTGAAAATGGCGCGCAAGTCGGAATCTGTGATCTCCGAAATTTGCACGCTTCTGTTCGCCACTAACACTACATCCTGTGCCTTGGCCGCAGACCATGCGCCAAACGATCCTAGCAGCAGGATTAGGCAACGGGTTTTATTCATGGTTTCACGTCCCGAAACGCTTTTGGACCAGCTAGAAGCTGAATCCGATCTTGGCTGCTAACATTTTCGAGTTTGTGGCCAGGCCATTTGGATTGGTGCTGGTGTAGTATCCCAGCGCCGTTCCATGCAGGAAATGGCCCTCGACTTTGCAGTAAAAATACGGGTTAAAGTCATACCGGCCACTCACCACCCAGTCTTTCGAATAATTTACCGGCTGGGTTGTGTCCGCGCCTTTGTTGACGTAATGGCTGTAGTAGCTTCCCACTTGAACCATCTTGCTGAGTCGATAACTTCCCATGGCGAACCAGGAGCGCCCGTCCGCGACGAATGGAATCACTGACGATCCAATCGTCAGAGTCGCGTTGATTGGTATCCGGTCATATTCCCCCGCCAGGTAGACCCTTCCCCGGCTAAACTGGCCGTACATTGAGGGAACCAGATAGGCTGGCGAATGGAAGGTCCCCGCAGGCGCGGTCCCGTTCGCGGCTAGCATATTTCCGCTGGACCCGAGGACCAGCCCTTTCAGGGGCGTTTCCCATTGCAGATCACCCCCGTAAGTCTCGCCTCCCAGAGAGTTCGTAAACACGAGTCCGAGTTCGGCGAAGGTTTGTATATATCCGTCATTCAAGTCAATGGTTGCCTGTCCCCCGTATGCGACATAGTGCAGCGTTCCGGCCCGCTTCCCGAGCGGGATCTCGCCGTAAACGTCTCCTCCGACGTGCGCCAGGTAAAAGCTCTTGTGATCAATGGAGTAAGAGCCTTGTGGCAAGAGTGTCCAGAGGAAGGCTGGATCCACGTCCTGGGAATCATTGAACAGACCCCAGACCGTCTTGACCTTGCCGGCTCGAATTCCGAAGTGGTCGTTGACTCTGTAATCTCCCGAGGCCCAGTCAACTTGAACGTTGGAGCCGCCGAACTCTCCCAGTTGATACATGCGCAACTGGATGCCGGCCCGCAGATTCTCCGAGATTGGATCCGTGATGTCCACAACCGCATCGGTCCACTGCGGGCTGCCATCGCTCGATTTCATGGACAGGTAGTTGTTGTTGGAACTGAAAAGGAAGCCTTGGCTGACAAACCCGTGGACAGCAATTCCTGCGATGTCTTGGGCGTGCAAGCTTCCTGCGCAAGCGCACACAAGGACGAACAAGCACAAACGTCTCGACATACCTGCCTCCTCGTCCCTCTCCCTCATGTATCGGCGGTTCTGGTCAGACGCTTTAACTATTCGGAGACGAGCGAGAAATGACGAACGACATAACCAGCGAGGGGAAACGCGCACTAAAGGTCAATCGCGGGATTAAATTATGCTAAGACGAGACGATGCAAAAGTTTGTGAACGTTGTCACAACGAGTGTTCAACAACTGGACACTAGATCGCCCAGGCGCGCAACAAGTACAGAAACAAATGATGACCGGAGAAGTTTGGTAGCGCTAACGGGAATCGAACCCGTGTTTGAAGATTGAGAATCTTCCGTCCTAACCCCTAGACGATAGCGCCGTGTAGGTAGAGAAGAATTATAACAATTCCACGCCAGCCAACGCGGACACCTCTCCGATCGGTAGTGCCAGTTGTCAACCCGGAGATCGTGGTATTTTGAATAGCCATCCATGAAGAAAACCTTACTGATCTCAATCCTGCTTCTGCCCGTTCTCGCTGCCGCGGCGGAAGAGCAATACCAGCCGCTGCCCGCGCCGGTCACCAACAATGCCGTGGCCGCGGTTAGAATCAATGGCCAGCTGCTGGTGTATTCGTTCATGGGCCTCGGCCCCGGGAAGACTTGGAACGCGGTCAGCAACGCCGCCTACGCGTTGAACGTGAAATACGACAAATGGACAGCGATCCGGCCCGCTCCCGGTTCTGGAAAGCTGGGAACGGTTGCGGTGGGAGCAGCGGAACAGGTCTTCCTCTTCGGCGGGTACGTTGTCGATCCCAGCGGCCTTGAGCAGATTGTCCCCGATCTTTCGATTTACGATCCCACCGGCTTGCGCTGGCATAACGGACCCGACATGGCGGTTCCAGTGCGGGATGCGGTCGCCGGAGTTTATCGCGATCGCTACATTTATTTGATCGGAGGAATGTCCACAACTGGACCGGTCAATCAGGTGCAAATCTACGACGTCCAGGAGAGAAAGTGGTTGCAGGGAACTCCGTCCCCGGGCGCTCCAGTTTTCGGACACGCCGGAACCGTGATCGGAGACACAATTGTTTATGTGGATGGCGCCGAGAAAAACCCAACTGCCGGCGGATTGGCGTACGTTGCGTCCGACGAATGCTGGATGGGGAAAATTGATCACCGCGATCCCAGAAAAATCGACTGGAAGAAATTGCCGGCACATTCGGGCGCAGCGCGCTACCGCATCGCCGCCGGAGGTTCGGAAAAAGAGCAGCGGATTTATTTCGCCGGCGGCAGCGATACGGTCTACGACTATACGGGCGTCGCTCCGGACGGCAAACTGGCGGAGCCCTCTCCCGTGATCTTTGCGCTGAACTTAAAAACCGATTCTTGGGAAACCATCAAAGAAAACAACCCCAAGCCGACCATGGACCATCACGGACTGATCGTGACCCCGGACGGCCTGGTTGTCGTCGGCGGAATGGCAAGCAGTCAGAAGGTCGTGGGAACAGTCGAAATTCTGCCGACGGGGAAGTGATGGGGCTAGCGCGCCCGCGCCAGAACCAGGGTGACGTCATCCGGCTGTTCGGCGGATCCAATCCAGTCGTCCACAGCAGCGGTCACGATTTCCGTGATCCGCTCCAGCGGCAGATCCCGATTCTCCTGCACCAGCTCGATTAGCCGCGGCTCTCCGAATTCCCCAAAATCATTTTCCGGCTCGGTGACGCCGTCACTGTAGGCGAGAAAAATATCTCCAGGATGAAGTTGCGCCGATCCCTCGTCATAGTTGATGTCATCGAACAGCCCGACCACCGTGCCGCCATCTTCCAGTCGCCGGATGGAACCGTTGGCTCCAAGCAGCATGGGCGGCAGATGTCCGGCGTTGGCAAAGGTTAGCCTCCGATCTTCACCATCGTAGGTTGCCAGAAACAACGTCGCATATTTTTCCATTGGAGTGCTGTGGTAAAGCTGATGATTGAGCAGGGAAAGCAGGTTGCCGGGTGAAACTTCGGCGCCGGGGATGACTGGATCGTACTTCATCGCCAGCGCCGGTCCCGCCCCGACCACTTGCGCCTGGCGCAGAATCGGAATTCCCTCCATCGAATACGCGCGTACTGCCGAGTGAATCGTCGCCATCAGCAGCGCAGCAGAAATTCCTTTCCCGCTGACGTCGCCCACCGCCAGAATCAGTTTCTCGGAACCAATAGTGAGAAAGTCATAGTAGTCGCCGCTAACGCTCCGCGCCGGACGGCAGAAGCCATGCACCTCAAGACTCGGCAACTGCGAAATGTGGCGCGGAAAAAGTTGTGCCTGCACTTCCTGCGCGATCGTGATCTCGTTCTCCAAGCGGTGCTTTTCTTTCTGCTCAACGATCAGTTTCTCGATGGACTCAGTCATTAAGTTGAAAGAGCCGGCCAGGGCCGCAATCTGATCATTCGAGGTGATCGAAATGCGATGACTGAAGTCGCCCAGATTGACGTGCGTTGTTGCTTGATAAAGCTGGGCGACGGCCCCAGTGACCGAACGTGTAAGGCCGGTGCCGATGTATATCGCTATCAACACAAAAACGCCCAGCACGACGATGCCGACGGCCAGCCAGAACTTAATGGAAGCTGCGAGGTCGCCTAGCGCTGCAAACAGATGGTCGTAAAGTTTAGAGAGCCGGGTCTCCACGCTCAGCGTCGCGGAACTGGAAGTCCTTCCGTCGGCCCAGTTCATCACGGAGATGTCAGCGGGAAAGGATACGTCGAGATCTAACGTACGTACCGGTGTAGGAATTTCGCCGACGCTATATACCGGATAGCGCGTCCCCGTTCCCGGATCCCGTGAGAAAAGAGTCACTTGACCCAGATCACTTGCTAGGCCCAGGAGCTTGCGCTGGTCGAGCGGGCGGCTTGATACCACGGTCAGCTTACCGCTCTTCGTGACTATGGTCGTCACTGAGCGCATAAAAAAACTGCCTTGATCGCGCACTACCCTTGCGGACTGCTCGGTAGGATATCCCGGCGGGTTTGAAGCCAGTTGCACGTCGGAGTTGTTGAGTAAGAGTTTGTCGTCGAGCCAGGCGCAAACATGGGACTGACCCCACGTGTTGGAGCTGCGGTACCGAAGGGTGTCAGCTTGCTGCCCGGTTTCAAGTTCGGCGGCGAGCCGGCGGGCGATGACGAGATTGCTCGCTTCCAGGCTATTGAGTTCCGAATCCAATCTTGAAGTCACGATATACGTGGCAAACTGGCCGGCGGATAAATAGAAGCCACCCAAAGCCAGCGTGATCAGCAGCGCCAGCGGGATAACTCCGATGAAAATGTAAGTGACGATGAGCCGGTTGCGCAGCCGCCACAGCAGCCGGGATGACAGCCACCGCGCCGCGAGCACCGCAAAAAAAACAATTACGATGAAGCTGATAAAAATAATCCAGCCGCTGAGCGATTGCCCGAAGGAAGTCTGAAAAAGGCCCGCCACTTTTTGAATTACGACCAGAAGCAAATCCAGGCCGAGCAGATACCAGGTCAGGAACGCGAGCTTTCCCTTCGGGGACAGGCCGTTTCTTCTCAGCCACGCACGGAACTCTTGAAGACGGGGACGCATCGAATGCCGTCTGAATTATAGATGGAACCTCTGTAGGCGACGCCTGCGACGCCGGGGAATCGTCGGGTCGAAACCCGTAGCTACTGAGTCCGAGGACGGCTTAAAACTCCTGCGCCGCCTCCGCGCGCGGTCGAATGCGGTTTCGTATTGTCCCATGTTGCCGTATTCAACACCGAGCCCGCGATAGCCCATCACGTTCCATCCTCCGTCATGCGGTCGGCCGCGGCCACGGCCCCGGTCACGGTCTGTAACTTTGTTGCCAGGAAAGCATCTTCTTTTATGACGCCGAAGTGTTCCGGCATCAAATTCCAACCAATAAATAGGAGAAATCCATGAGGAAAGCGATTGGCAGGTTAATGGCAATGTGTTTCGTGGCAGTGTCTCTGACGGCTTTTGCGCAATCCGGTGACACCATGAAACAAGGCGACAACATGAAACATGACGACATGAAGCAAGACCAGATGAAAAGCGATCAGATGAAGAAAGACGATACCAAGACTTCCAAAAAGACCAAGACCAAGGCTAAGAAAGACATGATGAAGAAGGACGACATGAAGAAAGACGACAACATGAAGCACGATGACATGAAGAAAGACGACAAAATGTAGCCCGACGATCCGAAGAAGAAATGACAGGGCTCCGTTTCTTCCAGCTCTTCCCGCAGTCGTTACCCGGCAGAACAATTCAGTGATGAGGAATCTGCACTCGCTGCCTAAAGCAGGTTCCTCATTTGCAATGTCGGTTCGGGACAAACGCAGCTTGCAAAGCGCCCAGATTTCTCTCTGGGGACCCGAGATGTTCAACTCACACCGCTCGCGAAGCCTTGCCTCTAACTCAGATACTTCTTCAAACATCGCACGCACGGCGCATATCCCTCTCGCTCCGCCTCGCGCGCAACCATTGTTCGAACATGCGCTTTATCGTGAATGAACGTGCAGCCCGCGACGTGAAACGTTTTGCCTTCGGACGTAACCAGCACCATCATGTCTGGAGGAACTCTCGCGCCCGGCTGCGCATGTTCCGATCGGAGATTTCGAGGCCCAGAAGAAGACCGCGCCGCCTCAAATCCGCCGACCAGCACCACTCCGGCCGCCGCGGCAACCATCCATCCTAGAAAACTTCTCCGACTTCCGGGCATATTGCCCTCCAGCCGGCGATGCAGGCGGTGACTGAATCCCAGCGGCACTTCGAGCATCCGCTCGTCGCCGTACAACTGGACCACATTGCGCGTTCCGTCGAGCACCGCAGTGCAGTGCTTGCACCCACTCACATGCGCATCGATGGCGGCGCGCATGTCCGGGGAAACGTCGCCGTCGAGATAGCTCGAGATCTCGCGCCATACTTCTTCGCATTTCACTACCATGGCTTTGTCCCCTTTTCAAAAGATAGTCGGCTGCTCCAGCTGCCGCCCAGCCCCGGCGCCAGCAAGTCGCGCAGCATCAGTCGTGCCCGCAGCAAGCGGGTCTTCACCGACGCATTCGAAATCCCCAGCGCCTTCGCCGTCTCTTCAATGCTCAATTGCTGCATGTCTCGCAGCACAAAAACTTCACGGTAGATCTGCCCCAGCGATCCCAGTGCCTCCGCCAGTTTTTGCCTGACCTCGTGCCGTTCCAAAGTCTCCGAAGGAATCTCACGCCAATCGGCGAAATCGCGCGGCGTGTAGTTGCCTTCGTTGTCTTTGTCCTCGTGATTGGCGATCGGCTCCATCATGTGAGCGTGTCCCTTTCTTCTCCACATGCGCGCCTCATTCACCGTGATCTGAATCAGCCAAGTACTGAAGCGCGCTTCCGCGCGAAATTGCCCGATGTGCTTGAAGGCCTTCAGCGCCGCCTCCTGCGCCACGTCCTCGGCATCCGCCTGGTTCCGCAAAAGAGCAAAAGCCGCTGCATACATGCGCCGTTCATAAGGCTGGATCAGTTCGTAGAACAGATCACGTTCGCCTTCCCGAATGCGCTGGATCAGCATCTCTTCGTCGGCAACGGGATTTTCCATCGCAGTCGTTTTTCCCGGCATCTCTCCCGCCGCAACACCGAACTTGCTGTCGTCGCCCGGCTACTTCGACGTATATTCGGGATCCTTCTTCCATCCCGTCAGCATCGAGACAAAATTATTCCAGCCGTGAAGCACCACCATTACCAGATGCCCGAGGACAAACGCCAAAATCGCCCACATAACGACGAAGTGCCAAATCCGGGCGTAGTGGAAACCGCCCATCATCCACGCCAGCCACGAGAATTGCACCGGCTTCCACACGGCAAGCCCAGTGAGCACCGACAAAATTCCCAGTACAAACGCCGAAGTGTACGCATGTTTCTGCAGCGGGTTGTAGGCTTCTCTCGCGGGAGGCGTGGGGCCGAAGAAAAAATAATGGCGGACCATGGGCCACACTCCGGGAATGTCGCGCGGCACGAACAGGACTTGCTTATAGTTGCCGCTGAAAATCTGGTAGCCGAGATATACCAGCCCGGTCGCGACGTAGATCCACATAAACGTGAGGTGCCATTGCAGCGCCCCACCCAGCCATCCGCCGATAGCAAACGCCTTCGGCCAGTGGATCAAATCTTTTTGCGGAATCTTCGCCCCGAAGCTGGGGAACGCGCGGAAAATCTGCAACCCACTTCCCACCATCACGAACAGCGAAACCGCATTTACCCAATGACACAGCCGCACGATGAGCGGATGCTCATACACCGCCTCGACTACCTCACCCGTTTTCGCATTCTCGATTTCAATCGGCCGGCTTGCCATGCTCACTCCGCTACAGACTGTAATAATCCGAATAGCCCTGATCTTCCCAGTACCCGACCCGCGTCAGAACATTCGTCACCTTGAGGCTCGTCAGGTATTTCGCCTGCTTGTATCCAACCTTGGTCGGAATTTGCAACCGCACCGGCGCGCCGTGCTCACGCGTCAGCGGCTGCCCGTACATTTCGTAGCAAAGCAATGTCTGCGGATGCAGCGCCGTCGCCATGTCCAGCGATTCGTAATAATCATCAGCGCATTCCACGGCGATGAAGCGCGAAGTCAGGTCGGCGCCCGTCATTTTCAGGAAATCGGAAAGCCGCGCCCCGCCGAAATTCCCGATCACATCCCAGCCCTCGACGCACACATGTCGCGTATTGTGCGTGAACTTCGGCAGCGCCTGAATCTGCGCCAGAGTGTAGTTACCCCCCTTTCCCACCGCACCGCCGACCGTCAAATTCCAGTTGTCGAGATCAACCTGAGGGTCATCCACGTCATAATCATTGATGGGGAATTTTTCGAAAGGAGCGACCTGCGAGTCGTCAAACGTGGGCGCGAGATGTCCGCGCCGGAAAAACGCTGCCGAGGCCCAGTCGCTGAACCCTAGTCCGGCCTTCAATAGCGGAGTCTGCAGCGCCGGAATCGCAAACGCGCCCAACGCCATAACTGGCGTGAGCTTCAACAATTCCCGCCGGTTCATGCTCTTAAATTTCCGGCTGTCGATACGAGAGTTCACACAGTTATCCTCAAAAAGCCCAGTATTGTGGGATTCGCGAGCCATAAAAAGGTTACACCCAACAGCGGGACCCGGGCAGCGGCGTGAACCCGCTGATTTCAAGTAGAATGGGTCGTCAAACGGATGCTTATATCACTCTGCCGCCTCGGCCTTTTTAGGCTCGACCAGATCGCCGCGTCCCAATCATGGAGCCGAACATGCGCCAACTAACGCGCCTCCTGCGTTATCTGGTGCCGTACTGGTGGCAGTTCATTCCCTCGGTCTTCTTGTTAGCTGCGGTCGGTTTTCTTGATGCCTTTCGCGTGCTGCTGATCGGGCCGGTCCTGGATCGGGTGCTGAATCCGTCTTCCGGCTCAGGCAGCATCAAGCTTTTCACCATACCGCACACCAATCGAACAATTTTCCTACAACCGTTCGTGCCCTCCCACTTTCACAACGTGTGGACGGTGGTCGCCTACGCCCTTGTCGCGTCCACCATACTGAAAGGCCTGTTCGATTACGCCGGCACTTATCTGGTGAACTACGCGGGCTATGGACTGATTACCGACCTGCGCAATTCTCTGTATCACTCGGTCTTGCGGCGCTCGGCGGCATTTTTTCAAAAGCATTCCACCGGGACCTTGATTTCGACCATTGTCAACGATGTTGAACGGGTGCAGTTCGCAATGTCCAGTGTGATGGCGGAGTTCCTGCAGCAGTTCTTTACCTTTGTATTCCTCGTTGGAGTTGTGATCTTCAAGGGACAAGAATTGGCGTGGCTCCTGTTGCTGTTCGTGCCTGTGATCGTTTTGTCCGCGAGGAAGATCGGCACACGAGTGCGACTCACCACCCGCAGTGGCCAAGACAAACTCGCCGACATCCAGAACATTCTTCACGAAACCATCACCGGAAACCGCATCGTAAAAGCTTTCAGCATGGAAGGGTGGGAACTGACGCGCTTCCGTAAAGCCGCGCAACGACTGTTTCGCGCCAACCTGCGCTCGGTTGCGGCAGCCGCCATCAGTTCGCCGCTCATGGACATTTTTGGCGCGGTTGCGATTGCGCTCCTTCTCCTAGTTGGCCGCGAGCAGATTGTTCATGGCCGGATGACACCGGGAGATTTCCTTGTCTTCATCATTGCTGTGTTCAAGGTTTACGATCCAGTGCGCAAGTTTTCTCAGTTCTACAACAATTACCAGCAGGCGCTCGGCGCATCTTCGGAAATCTTCAAGTTCATGGATGTCCGCGACGAAGTGCAGGAAAGACCCAATGCTCCCGCCTTGCCGCCGTTCTCCAGGAAAATTGCTTTCACCGACGTTTCCTTTTGCTACGAATCGGAGGGAGTCCAGCGCGAGGTCCTCCGCAATATCAACCTGGAAGTCAAAGCTGGAGAAATCCTGGCGCTGGTGGGATCGAGCGGTGCAGGGAAGAGCACTCTGGTATCCCTCATCCCGCGCTTCTTCGATGTGACCTCGGGAAAGATTACGATTGACGAAGCCGACGTGCGCGATGTTTCCCTGGCTTCGATCCGCTCGCAAATCGGCGTGGTCACGCAGGAAACCGTTCTTTTCAACGAGAGCCTGCGCAATAACATCGCCTACGGGCAACCCAGCGTCCCGCAGACGGCGATTGAAGCCGCAGCCCGCGCCGCTCTGGCCCATGACTTCATCATGGAATTGCCCGGTGGATACGACACCGTCATCGGCGAAAAAGGCGTGCGCCTTTCCGGAGGCGAGCGCCAGCGCATCGCCATCGCACGTGCCCTGCTGAAGAACGCCCCCATTCTTATTCTCGACGAAGCGACATCGGCGCTTGATAGTGAATCCGAAGCGCTGGTGCAATCCGCGCTGCAGAATCTGATGGCCGGGCGCACAGTCGTCGTCATCGCGCATCGTCTCTCCACTGTGCGCCGCGCCGACAGAATTGTTGTGATCGAAAACGGCGCCATCGCCGATATAGGCACCCATGAAGAACTGGTGCAGAAGCTCGGCACCTACCGCCGCCTGTATGATCTCCAGTTCATCGATATCGAAGCGCCGCGCGTAAGCGCGCCGACGCATTAAAAGAATCCGAATGCCCATCCGCTCCATGACCGGTTTCGCGCAAGTGAAAGGGCAAATCTCGGCCGACGTCGCGTTCAATCTCTCCATTAAGGCTGTGAACCACAGGTTTCTCGATCTTCATTTTCGCCTGCCGGCAAATTCTGACGTTGTGGAAGTCGCCCTACGCCGCCTGCTGAAGGAAAAACTGGCACGCGGCCACGTGGATGTGAATCTGGCGTTTGAACAAGTCTCCGCGGCATCGCTCAAGCTCAACAGCCAGTTGGTTGCTGCCTACGTAAAAGCTTTTCGCGCCGCTGCCGCAGAAAACGGTATCGCGGCGGACCCCGACCTCAACGCCGTACTGCGCCTGCCAGGTGCGCTCGATTCGACTTCTGCGCCTGACGCCGATGCGCTTCTGCCCGCGGTCCTGCCCAGGCTCGAAGAAGCCCTCGCGCAGTTGAATCACATGCGCGCGGAAGAAGGCCGCGCCACGGAGCGCGAATTGCGCGAACGGATGGCGCACATCAAAGCCGCCTGCAAAGAGGTACGCAAGTATCGCGAGCTGGTGTTGAAAACTTACTCTGACCGTTTGAAGGCGCGCTTGCAGGAGTGGCTGGGAGCATCGGTGGATCAAGACCGCATTCTTCAGGAAGCCGCGCTGCTGGCCGATCGCAGCGATATTCAGGAAGAACTGGTCCGCCTGGAGAACCATGTGCAACACTTCCTGAATTTGCTCGACGCCGAAGGCGAAATCGGCAAAAAACTGGATTTTCTTTTGCAGGAAATGAATCGCGAGGCCAACACCTTGCTCTCGAAAACTTCCGGACTTGCCGGCGATGCCATTCGTATCAGTGAATCCGGGCTGGCCATGAAGTCCGATATCGAGAAGGCCCGCGAGCAGGTGCAGAACATCGAATGATGTCCACCATCTTCATCATTTCGGCGCCTTCCGGATCGGGCAAATCCACGCTGGTAGATAAAATCCGGCAGACGGTCCCCGACCTGGAGTTCTCCATTTCCTATACCACCCGCAAGCCGCGGGGCGCTGAACAAAATGCCTGCGAATATTTTTTTGTGACGCGCGAGCAATTTGAGGAAACGATCCGCAAAGGCGAATTCCTCGAGCACGCCGAAGTTTTCGGCAACTACTACGGCACAGCGCGCCATTTCCTGGACCAGGCAAAAGCCGACGGCAAAGACCTGCTGCTCGATATCGACGTGCAAGGCGCGGAACAGATCAAACGGAAACTGCCGGAGGCGGTCAGCATTTTCGTCATGCCGCCGAATCGTACGGAGCTTAAGCGGCGCCTTCTCAATCGCGGTCAGGATTCTGACGAAGTCATCGAGCGTCGTCTCAAGGCCGCCCGGCGCGAGATTGAGAATTACGACAAATACGACTATATTTTGGTGAACGACCGCCTGGAGGATTCCATAGTTTCACTCGAGGCGATCTTGCTATCCGAGCGTCTTAAGCGCCAGGGGCAGCCCGATGCGGGTTTGAGTGAGCGAGCGGATTTATCTCGCCTCGACCGGGTCCGCGGGCGGGTTCAAGAGATCTTGCGGTCCTTCGGCGAGGCCGCCAACGGCTGACGCTGATGCCGGGGAGAATGCAATGAAGTTGATTGAAGGTTTCGACAGCAATTATCGGTACATTCTGGTCGCAGCCCGCCGTGCGCGGCAACTTCAGGGTGGAGCGCCTCCGGTGATCGACACCCATTCGCGCAAACCCTGCCGCATAGCGCAGGACGAAATTAAGGCCGGCAAGGTCAAGTGGATCATCCCCGAGGCGCCCGCCTCGCCCGTCGAAGTCGCTGGAGACTTGCTCGACAAGGCCATCGGGCAAGAAAGCTAGAAGCTAGCGGCTATCATGAAAATCGCTCTCGGAGTCTGTGGTGGAATCGCAGCTTATAAAGCCGCAGAAGTAGTTCGCCTGCTGCAGGACCACGACATCCGCGTGCAAGTGATAATGACCACGTCCGCGCAGGAGTTCATCCGCCCGCTCACTTTCGCCGCGCTTTCCGGAGAAAAAGTTATCACCAGCATGTTTGCCTCGGACGCTGGCGCCGAACCCAACATCGATTCCGCCATCGAACACATTGCGGTCGCGCAATCGATTGACGCGCTGGTGGTAGCGCCTGCTACCGCCGACGTTCTCGCAAAATTTGCACAAGGAATTGCCAACGACTTCCTCACTACGCTCTTTCTCGCGACTACCGCGCCGGTAGTCGTTGCGCCGGCGATGAACGTAAACATGTGGGACCATCCGGCGACGCAGCAGAATCTTGAAACCCTGCGCAAGCGTGGAGTCAAAATTGTCGAACCCGGCAGCGGCTACCTCGCCTGTGGAATGAGCGGCCCCGGACGCCTCGCCGAAAACGCCGCCATCGTCGCCGCAACTCTAGAAGCGCTGGGCGCAGCGCAGGATCTGTCCGGCGAGACCGTGCTAATCACCGCTGGCCCAACTCGCGAGAAAATTGATCCCGTCCGCTACCTTACCAATCGCTCTAGTGGCCGCATGGGATATGCCCTAGCCGAAGCCGCCTCGCGGCGCGGTGCGCGAGTGCTTCTGATCAGCGGGCCGACTGCGCTCAAACCGCCTTCAGGAACCGAAGTGACCTGGGTCGAATCCGCCAGCCAGATGCTCGAAGCCGTGCTCCGCTTTTTGTCCGAAGCTTCCATCGTCATCAAAACCGCCGCCGTTGCTGACTACACGGTGAGCCATCCAGCGGAGGAGAAACTCAAACGGACCGGCCGCATGACCCTCGACCTGGAGCCGACGGCAGATATTCTTGCCGAAGTCGCCCGCCGGAGGACTTCGCAGCTGGTAATCGGCTTTGCCGCCGAAACCCAGAACGTGATCGAGAACGCGATGAAGAAGCTCGCCGCCAAATCGCTCGACGCGATCGTCGTCAACGACGTCTCGAAGCCCGGCATCGGTTTCGATTCCGAACGTAACGCAGTGACAATTCTGACTGCTTCGGACACCATCACCGTTCCTGAAACCACCAAGTGGGAAGTTGCGCAGCGGGTGCTGGATCAGGCGGTCAAGCTCAAGCGGGGAAGCGCGGTCGCGTCCCATCCGTTATCCTGAACTGCACATGCCCCTTGACCTCGCTCTTCGCCGCGCGATTACCGACCGCGTACGCTATTACAACGATCTTGGTATTTACGATTTTTACCGCCGGCCAGTTGTGCCTGGAAGCGCATCCGAACTTGAAAATAATGTGGCGCGGCCGCCCTCGGCCGCGTTCGTTCTAAAAGAACTTGCGGTTATCGTCCCGGAGGAATCCCTGCCCAAGCCGAAATCCCAACCAGCCGATCCCGCCACCGCTCTACGACTAATCCGCGAAGACCTTGGCGATTGCACCCGGTGCCGCCTGCATAAACAAGGCCGCAAGCAAATTGTTTTCGGAGTTGGTGATCCCAACGCCGATCTAATGTTCATCGGTGAGGCTCCAGGTGCGGATGAAGACGAGCAGGGCGAGCCTTTCGTCGGACGATCCGGCCAGTTGCTGACCAACATGATCAAGGCCATGGGCCTGCGCCGCGAGGATGTGTACATTGCCAACATCATCAAGTGCCGCCCGCCGGGCAATCGCACGCCGGAGCGCGACGAGTGCGACACCTGCTCGCCGTTCCTCATGCGCCAGATTGAATCCATCCGGCCCAAAGCGCTGGTTGCTCTCGGCGCTGTGGCCGCCAAGACTCTGCTGGCGATCAACGCGCCGATGTCCGAGTTGCGCGGCCGCTGGTATGATTTTCGCGGCACCAAACTCGCAGTCACGTACCACCCGGCTTTCCTGCTACGCGATCCGCGACAGAAGAAAGAGACGTGGAAGGATCTGCAAATGGTGATGAAGGAAATGGGGCTGACGCTTCCGGAGAAACCTTCGGAGTAAGTGGAACTGGGCGCATCTTCGCATCGTATTTGTAGTTGACCTTGGACATAGTTTGCGCCCTTCGTGGAAAGGGGATAGACGAAATGGATGAAACACCTGAAGTTGTAAATCTCCCCGAAAAGCCGCCACCGGCGCAACCGGCGTCACCCTCTCTGGTTCACAAGATTTTCTTCAACGACGTTGAGCTGCGCGCCGGCTGGCGCTTTTTCATTTTTTTCATTCTCTTGATTGCAGTCGCCTTAGCCGTCAATTTCGTGATCAGCCATGTTCGCAAGTCACCGCCCACAAGAAGCCAGCTTGTGGAGCTCCGTGCGGGCCCCGAAATCGTCGGCGACGGACTGCAGTTTGCCCTGGTCCTGGGGGTTACCGCAATTATGGCCAAGTTCGAAAAGCGTAAGCTGCGCTACTATGGCCTGCCGCTCAAGTCGCCGTTCCTCCGAAATTTCTGGTTGGGGTGCCTGTGGGGATTCTTCGCGATTTCAGGCTTACTCCTGGTCCTGCGCGCCGATCATGATTTTTACTTTGGCTCACCCGAATTGAGCGGCTCGAGTATCGCCCGCATGGCAATATTCTGGGCGATCGCGTTCGTGGCGGTGGGTTTGTTCGAAGAATTCTGGCTGCGCGGCTACACGCAATTTACCTTGACCACCGGCATGGGATTCTGGCCGGCCGCGTTTCTGTTGTCCTGCTTGTTTGCCGGCGTGCACATGGGCAACCCCGGGGAAACCAAGGTTGGCCTGTTTCAGATTGTGCTCATCGGCCTTTTTCTCTGTTTCACCCTGTGGCGCACTGGCACCTTGTGGTTTGCGGTAGGCTTTCATGCCTCATGGGATTGGGGGCAGAGTTTTTTCTACGGCACGCCGGACAGTGGACTTCTCGCTCGCGGCCACCTGTTGCACTCCTCGTTCGCTGGATCCCCGTGGCTGACCGGAGGCTCGGTTGGTCCAGAAGGCAGCATTCTGCTGACTCCGTTGTTTGTACTTTTATTTGTCCTTTTCTATCTCGCGTTTCCGACCCGCGTGCCCTACCCCGACCCGGAAGCAATCAAGCGCGCAGTTCCTGCAGTGGCACCACAGGCGACGCTGGGTATCTAGTCCTGTCGGCTTTCTCCCGCCGCCGTGAAGAGGACAAGAAAGTTCCACGCGGAGTCCTGCTTTAACCAAAAGTCGAAAATCAGTTCCAAGGGTTAGCTATCAACAGGTTAGCGGCGGCCGGTGATTCTGGGACAAAAGTAACCCATCCCAGGTTACCCCGGAATGAGAAAAAGTTTTCTCTTTTATCCAAATTGGTGTAGGGTTAGGAGGTCGTCCCCCAGGAACAATAGGCTTCTCAAGTAACTGAAAACAGGGCTGCGGTTGCTGCTTACCCCGAGCCGGAGTCAGCTGCTCTATGTGGCACCAGCCGTGCACTTATGGGAAGTTCACGGCTACGCGAATGGTCTCCCCCGGCCAAACGCAGGTTCATTCATGGAACAAAATTTCTACGAGCTGGATCCAAGTTTGCCTATCGCTACGGAAGTCGGCTTCTCAGAAGTGCCATTTCTGGAGGCGGTAAGTCCGAGCATGCGGGCGGTGGAAGCGGTAATTCGCGAGTTGGGGCACAGTTCCGTACCGGTCCTTTTGATCGGAGAGCGCGGCACCGGAAAGCAAACCATCGCGCAAAGGATTCATCAGAATTCAGGCCGGTCCCGGGAACAATTTCGTGTACTGAGCTGTCAGGGACTTGATTTTGAGGCTCTACGTTCGGATGCTTCGCGCAGCGGGGCCACTCTGTATCTGGACGAGATCTGTGATCTGAGTCCGGAGTGCCAGAAGCAGCTGTTGGAACTGCTTTCCAGTCCCGACACGAACGATCTGGCAGGGTCGGACAAGCGCATGAGCGTAAGCATAAGGATGATGGGCGGAAGCTCGCGCGACCTCGAAGCTGATGTGCGTGCCGGCAGTTTTCAGGAAGACTTGTATTACCGGTTAAGCGGGGTGTGCCTGCGGATTCCTCCGCTGCGACAGCGCAAAGAAGACATTCCGCAATTGATGGGGTTCTTCCTAGGAAGGTATGCGGAGGCGTTTCGTCGTCCAGCCCCGGCTTTAAGCGCGCCGACCGAGCAGTTGTTCCGCGACCATTCGTGGCCGGGAAATCTCCGCGAGTTGGAAGCAACCGCCCGCGCTATCGTCGCCGTGGGAGATGAATCGGTGGCCATGGGAGGCCTACGGTCGCTTCTGTTACGCGCCGATAACAACCGCCCGACCAGCGAGAAAATATCGCTGAAAGAGGCTTCACGGGCCGCTTCTCGCGAGGCAGAAAAGGAATTGATTCTGAAGGCGCTGACCCGCACCCGCTGGAACCGCCGCCGGGCCGCGCAAGACCTGCAGATTAGCTATAAGGCTTTGCTTTACAAACTCAAACAGATTGGCTACGGCGAGTACAGAGCGACGTAACCTCTGCCGATGACTGGGAACGGACGATCGGAATGATGGAGATGACCATGAAGAGCACCACTCGAATGCTGGTTGGGACCGGAGTTCTGCTGTGCGGCCTGATGGCCTGGCCGCAGGAGGCCACGCCGGCCAAGAGTCAGGCAGCGGCGCCGACGCCGCAAGTCAGCTCCGCGTACAAGATCGGCCCCGATGACACGCTTTTTGTGTCGGTCTGGAAAGAGCCTGACTTAACTAACTCGCTGCCGGTGCGCGCCGACGGAATGATTTCCATGCCCCTGCTCAACGACGTGCAGGCGGCCGGACTCACGCCCATGCAGCTCGGCGACTCCATCACTGAAAAACTGAAGAAGTTTATCGCCGATCCCCACGTGACCGTGGTCGTGACGCAGATGAACAGTCAGCGGATTTATGTGACCGGGGAAGTCACGCACAGTGGCGCCGTGCCTTTGCTGCCCGATATGACGGTGCTGCAGGCGCTGGCCGGCGCAGGATTCAGCCAGTTTGCCAACACCAAAGGGATTTACGTTCTGCGCACCGAGAACGGGACCCAGAAACGCTATCCCGTGAACTACAAGAAGTTGGTCAAAGGCGAAGTGCCGGAGCAAAACATTTTTCTGAAACCGGGAGACACGATTGTTGTCCCGTAGGACGCACATGACCAGAACGCACACAAGAAAACACAGCACCAGACCGTTGCCATTTTTGGCCCTGGCGGCCTTCCTGGTTTGCATGCTGGCTCCGGCTTGGGCGCAGCAGGACGGCTCTTCCTCTGGACAGTCGGGCTCTGGACAATCAGGGTCAGGACAAGCAGCCCCCGGGCAACCGGCCTCAGGACAGCCGGGTGCTGCGGCGCCGAGCGCCGATCAGTCGAGTCCCGATCAAGCGAACGGTGCGCCGCCCGCGGCTACCGCTCCCGCAGCTGGGCCGGACATCGAAAATCCGCCCCTTTCCGGGCTGGACGAGCCTACTTCCGAACCGGCTTACGGCGGACGCAGCTACCTGGTTCCAGGACTCCAGATATCCGAGTCCGTGAACTCGATCACGAGCGGAGTTAACAGCAAGACCTCAGGCGTCGATGAATCGGCGCGCGGGCTGGGATCTCTCGATTTGCAGAAAATATGGAAGAAATCCCAACTCGGCTTGGACTACGTTGCTGGCGGGACCGTTTACCAGGGTCACATCCATCAGGCCCACCTCAGCAATAAATATCAGACCCACACTCTTGCCCTGGTTCAGCGGATGCTTTGGCGCACCGGGCAGCTGGCATTCCGGGATTCCTTTGATTATCTGCCAGAGGGATCGTTTGGTTTCGGTTCTTTTGGCGGCGCGGGCGGATTTGGTTCGACTCTCGGCGGCGGCGGCACCAATGGCGGCGCGGGGACCGGGCTCGGCAGCGGCGGCATCACGGGTGGAAACTCAGGCAGCGGAACTCCAGGCGTCGGAATTGGTTCCGTCGGAATTCAGCCCCGCATCGACAACAACTCCATCGTCGACGTCACCCAGTCTTTTTCGCCCCGCAGCACGGCAACGGCGGCAGTGTCCTACGACTACAGCGACTTTCTTAAGAACGCGCAGTCGTCCTTGTCGCTGATCAACAGTCAGATGTCCTTGGCCCAGATTGGATACGACTACAAGCTCACTCAACACGACCAGTTGTCGGCGACCTATACCTATCAGAGCTTTCACTTCCCCAGGGCCGGCGTCGGCAATGTTGAAACCCAGCAATGGCATTTGCTTTACGGCCATCGTATTTCGGGGCGACTGAACCTGGTGGTCGGCGGCGGGCCGCAATTGATCATTTTTCATCGCCCGGGGCTCTCGGTCCCCGGCAAGATTACGGCCAGCGGCCGGGCCCTACTGTCTTACCAGCTGAGTTCGCGCACCAGCACCCAGATTTCCTACATGCATTTCACCAGCGCAGGGTCAGGATTTTTCGCCGGCGCTAACACCGACCTGGTGAACGGGTCGGTGAACCGGCTGTTCGGCCGCAATTGGACCCTTGCCAGCAACGTCGGCTTTTCCCGCAACAGTCAGTTGCAGACGAGTTTGCTGGGCGCTTCGACTGCCACCACCTACAAGTATTTGTACGCGGGAGGGTCGATTCGCCGGCAACTGGGGCGCTATTTCGGAGCGTCCGTCAGCTATCAGTACAGCGACCTTAAATTTAACAGCGGCGCCGTTGTTTGTACGACCCCCGCAACCTGCGGAAACAGCTCCGGACAGCAGGTCGGGCTGGTCGGAATTGACTGGCATCCGCATCCGTTTCGTTTGGATTAGATTTCGCCGGCTCTGCCGGCAGAACTGGAACAACTTATGACTGAGAACCGCGAACTGACGATGGACGATTACCTGGCGATGCTGCGGCGGCGCCTGAAAGTGATCCTGATCCCAACTTTGCTGGCGCCCCTGGTCGGCTTTGCCATCTCCTACGCGTTTGCGCCCAAATACACCTCCACTTCCATGGTGCTGGTGCAAGAACAGAAGGTGCCGGAAGGCTATGTGAAGCCGGCCATCACCGAGGACTTGAGCCAGCGGGTGGCGACGCTCGAACAGCGGGCGCTCGGCGCGGACCAATTGCGCCCTTTGATTGACCGGCTGCAATTGGCCAAGGGCAATCGCGGCATTGAGGACGTGATTGATGAGATCAGAGCCAATATCAACATCGCGCCGGTCGATGCCGCCACCATTCCGACTCCGGGGAAGAAGAACCTGGTGCAAGGCGGCGTGCCGGGGTTCAATGTGACGTACACCGCCAGTAACCCGCGGCAGGCCCAGGAAATTTGCGCCGGGTTGACGGACATCATGTTGAATGTGAATTTCAAGGACCGCGCTCAGGTGGCCCAAAGCACCACGGAATTCCTCGGCCGCCAGGCGGACGAGGCCAAAGCGGCGCTGGACACGCAGGACAGCCAATTGGCCGCTTTCAAGGCACGATACGTCGGCCAGCTCCCCGGCGATGAAGACAACAACCTAAAGATTCTGATGGGCATGAACTCGCAGCTCGACGCCAACACCCAGACCTTGAGCCGCGCTCAGCAGGACAAGGCGTATACAGAGTCGCTGCTGGCGCAGCAAATCAACGCCTGGAAGTCATCGCAGACCACGACCAATCCAAGCAATCTGGAGCAACAACTCACCACCTTGCAATCCCAACTCATTACCCTCCAGGGACGCTATACCGATGATTATCCAGATGTGGTCAAAACCAAGGCCGACATCGCCGCGCTACAGAAAAAACTGAAAGAGGTCAACGCCGCCGCGGCCAATGCGCCCGTGTCCAACCCATCCGATACGGCAAGTCTCTCCGAGCCGCCTGAGATCCAGCAGTTGCGGCTGCAGATTCACCAGTACCAGCAAGTCATCACTCAGGCCACCCGCGACCAGCAGCGCCTGCAGGAGCAGATCAAGCTCTACCAGGGCCGGGTCGCACTCAGTCCAGCGGTCGAAGAACAATACCGGAAACTGACCCGGGACTACGACAATGCGCAGAAGTTTTACGACGATATCAGCAAGCAGGAGAAAGAGTCAGAAACCCAGACGGCAATGGAACGCGAGCAGCAAGGCGAACAAATGCAGTTGCAGATTCCCGCCGGGCTGCCCGACGCGCCCACCTTCCCCAACCGGCTGGTTTTTGCCAGCGGCGGCATGGCCGCCGGACTCGCTCTGGGCTTCGGACTGGCCCTGTGGCTCGAACTGCGCGATCAGTCGGTGCGCACCGAAGGCGATGTGCTGGTGGGACTCGAGTTGCCCGTGCTCACCCAAGTTCCATGGGTGGGACTCGAAGCGGCCCAGAAGAATGGCAACGGCAAACGAAGATTTGGTTTCGGCCCTAAGTCTGAAAAGGACAAGAAAGAAACGGTAGAGGTCTAACTGCAATGTACAAGGATTTTTTTGGGCTGCGCGCAAACCCGTTCAATGTCAATCCCGACCCGCGTTATCTGTTTCTGACGCGGCACACGGAGGAGGCCCTGGCTTGCCTTACGTACGGCATCCAGAGCCGCAAGGGTTTTGTGCTGCTCACCGGAGAAGTGGGCACCGGCAAGACCACGCTCATCAACAAACTGCTGGAATGGTTGCGTGCCCAGCAGGTGCCGACCGCATTCATTTTCAATTCGCGCATGAACGTCCCGCAGTTCCTCGACTACATGATGGCGGACTTCGGGATCCCATGCGATACGCGATCGAAGAGCCAAATCCTTCTCCGGCTCTACAACTGGCTGCTGGAGCGCTATCGCGCCGGTGAAACTGCCGTGTTGATCGTGGACGAAGCCCAGAACCTCGGCGACGATGTGCTGGAAGAAATTCGAATGATGACCAATCTGGAGACCTTTACCGAAAAACTTCTTCAGATTGTTCTAGTCGGACAGACCGAACTCGAAACCAAGCTCAAGCAGACCAATCTGCGGCAATTGCGGCAGCGCTTGACTCTCCGCGCCAAGACCCACCCGCTCACCGCCGACGAGACCAAGTCATACATCCAGCAGCGCTTGCGCATTGCTGGTTCCAGCGGGCAGCAGATTTTTGACGAGGAGGCGCTTTCCGCCATCCATCGTTATTCGACCGGAATTCCGCGCATCGTCAATTTAATTTGCGAGCATTGCCTGGTCAGCGCTTTTGTGGACCAGCAGAAAGTTGTGACCGTCGGCATGGTGGACGCCGTGGCTCGCGATTTTGATCTGGGGGACAATCACAGTCTCCCTCCGGCTTCTTCGTCGTCGGCAAACGGGGACAAGTTCGATTTGATGGATGCTCTGAAAACCCTCTCCAAGCTGGCGGATCAATTGAAAGACTCGGAGAGTGAAGTACCCAAGGAAGGAAAATTATGAGCCGAATTCATGAAGCACTGAAAAAAGCGGAGCAGGAACGGGCGATGTCGCAGCCCACGCGGGAGGGTGCTCCAGCGGTGCTGGATCTGCCTCTCGATCCCGGCGGAGTTTACAGCGGCGCTGCGGCCAGCGTCTCCCCGACTCTGTCCTCTGCGTCCGAGTCCACGCTCGCGCGCTGCCGCCAGACCCATTGGACTCCCGATCCGAAAACCATGCTCTTTTTCGGCGGCGAAGAACACGCCACCGGCATGGAGGAGTTCCGTACGCTGCGAAGCCGGCTCTATCAGGCGCGGGAAAAGCAGACGCTTTCGAAGCTGCTGGTCACCAGCGCGCTGCCCAAGGAAGGCAAGTCTTTCACCGCCGCCAATCTGGCCCAGGTAATCGTGCGCCAACATGGACGCCGTGCGCTGCTGCTGGACGCAGACTTGCGTAATCCGCAGCTGCACCGGATTCTGGGCGCCGAAGCAGGGCCCGGACTCTCCGAGTACCTGCGCTCGGAGAACGACGAATTTTCCATCATCCAGCGCGGCCCTATGGAAAACTTGTTCTTTATTCCGGCGGGCGTGAATACCGGCAACCCGGCCGAACTACTGGCCAACGGACGCCTGAAGTTCCTGCTCAGCCGGCTCGAATCCATGTTCGACTGGATCATTATTGATTCCGCCCCCGCGGTGCCAGTTGCCGACGCCGCCGTGCTGGCCAACTTCTGCGACGGCGTTCTGTTGGTCGTCCGCTCGAACAGCACCCCCATGGACGCCGCCCGCCAGGCCCGGAAGGAATTCGCCGATCGCAATGTTGTTGGCGTTGTGCTGAACGGAATTACTCCTGAGCTTTCTCCGTACTCGCAGTATTACTACACCGCTTACGGGTCCGAACCCAAAGCCGAGGCCAAGAACTAGGGGAGATCGTGATCCGGCTCTTCAATGTGTACTACCCCGTCCGCACGCTGGTGCTTCTCGGAGGAGAAGCCTTGCTGGTGTGGGTCTCCTTTATGGGTGCAACCGTCTGGCGGCATCCGGACGACTACTACATCGTTTTGAACTACGAGGGCGGCTACCTGAAAATTCTGGTCGCCACGGCCGCAGTCCTGGTGTTCTCCCATTTGTTCGATCTTTACGAACCTGCCAAGTGGGACGTTAAAGGGGAGCTTTATTTCCGGCTGCTGCTGGTCCCGGGAATCCTCGCCTTGGCTGTGGGCGCCATCGCCTACATTTTCCCCCGCGTGTTGATGGGAAACCACGCCGTGGTGCTGGGACTGCTGCTGGTCACGTTCGCTTTATTCGGCTGGCGCATGATGTACGCGTGGCTGGCGCAAACGCCCTATCTGCGGGAGCGGGTCTATGTCCTCGGCGCTGGAGAGAGAGCGCAACGCCTGATCAATGGCTTGCAGGCCCGTTCGGAATTGGGCATTGAGGTCTCCGGCTGGAGCGGCAACGTGGAAGGCGCGTTCACCCGCGAGGCCATCGCTTCCCACCTGATGGAACTGATTCGCAAAAACCGCGTGCATCGAGTGATCGTGGCGATGGATGACCGCCGAGGCACCCTGCCGGTCATGGAAATGCTGCAACTGCGCCTGAACGGCCTCAAGATCGAGGAAGCAACCTCGTGGCTGGAAAGAATTTCCGGACGCATCGAAGTCGATAATCTCTATCCCAGCTGGCTCATCTTCGCCGAAGGCTTTCGCTTCAGTTCCGGATTCATGCTGCTACGCCGAATCATGGCGATTTTTGCTTCCGGCATCCTTCTGCTCGTGGCCCTGCCGCTTCTTCCTTTCGTCGTCCTTGCCATCAAGCTGGACTCGAAGGGGGATGTACTCTACCGGCAGAAGCGCGTCGGATTGGGCGGCAAAGTTTTCCATTGTTTCAAATTCCGGACCATGCGCCAGGACGCAGAAGTGGACACTGGAGCCACTTGGGCGACCGATGACGATCCCAGAATTACGCGGGTAGGGAAATTCCTTCGCACTTGCCGGATCGACGAAATCCCGCAGCTTTGGTGCGTGCTCAAAGGCGATATGGGTTTTGTCGGCCCCCGGCCCGAACGCCCGGAGTTTGTGGAATGGCTGGCCAAAGAGATTCCATTCTACGAGGTTCGTAACGCCGTTCGGCCCGGCATTACCGGTTGGGCGCAGGTCCGCTACAAGTACGGCAGCACTGTGGAGGACTCGAAACAGAAACTGCAGTACGACCTCTACTACATCAAGAACATGTCGCTCGGTCTGGACATCATGATCATGTTCCAGACCATCAAGATTGTGCTGCTGGGCCGGGGGGCGCAATGAGATGGCTGTTCTGGGGCTCAGCCGCGATGCTTGCATACACCTACTTCGGGTATGCGGGATGGCTGTGGCTGCGCCGCCGCTACCGTCCGCGCCCGGTGCAATCCGCTTCGTGTACGCCGTCGCTTTCGATCGTGATGATTGTCCGTAACGAAGCGGCGGTTCTTGATCGCAAGCTGCGGAATTTGCTGGCGCTGAATTATCCGCCAGACCTCTGCGAAATCATTGTCTTTTCTGACGGTTCCAGCGACGCCACCAACGACATGCTGCGCGAAGCCAGCATCGAGCCGCGGGTGCGCGTCATCCTCGCCACCGAGGCGCACGGCAAAGCCGCCGGCTTGAATCAGGCAATCGCCATCGCGCACGGTGAGATTGTCGTTTTTACCGACGCGCGCCAGATGATCGAGGCCGACGCGTTACATTTGCTGGCCCAGAACTTCGCTGACCCACGCGTTGGATGCGCCAGCGGGGAGTTGATGCTGGGCGATCCCGCGTCCGGAGAAACCGTTCGCGGCATGGGCCTCTACTGGCGAATCGAGAAGACCATCCGCGAGATGGAATCCGCGTCCGGCTCAGTAGTCGGCGCGACCGGCGCGCTTTATGCCGTCCGCCGCAGCCTGCTCGTTCCGGTGCCGACGGGAACTATTCTCGATGACGTTTACATCCCGATGAATGTTGTCCGCCAGGGAGCGAGAGTCATTTTTGTCCCCAGCGCGCGCGCCTGGGATGTTGCTCCGCAGAAAACCGGACATGAATTTTCCCGCAAAGTCCGCACCCTGAGCGGAAACTATCAGCTGGTGCAGCTCGCACCCTGGCTCTTAGGCGGAAAGAATCCTCTGCGCTTTGAATTCATCAGCCATAAACTGCTGCGGCTGTTTGCGCCCTTTGCGCTGGCGGCTGCATTCGTGGCGTCACTATTCTTGTCGCAGCCGTTTTACCGGACCGCGCTCGCGCTCCAGCTTGCTTTCTACGCATTGAGTCTGATCGCGATGCTGAAGCTGGCCAAAGGCCCGCTGGGCCGGGTGGCCGACGCCGCCAATACTTTTGTGGTGCTGAATAGCGCGGCCTTGGTTGCATTCGTAAAGTTCGTAACCGGACGCCGAGTGGCGTGGGTGCGCTGAGAAAGCCTCGCGATGGATAACTCACCCAAAAATCCTTTCGGAACCATGAGCAAGCTGAAATATGCCTCGCGGTGCCTTCCCACTTACGCGTGGCAAAGGCTCGCTCGCGCGATGCCCAAGGGCAAGGTGCACCTCGTCATCGCACTTGCCGACCACTTCGAGCCCAGCAACATCCCCGGTTTGAATAAGGGCTTCGCGCCCCGAGAAGTTCAACAGCAGCGCCTCGACACTTGGTGCGAAGAGTATCCCAGCAATTTCGCCGATTTTCGCGATCACGAAGGCCGGCCTTTCACGCACACCTATTTCTATCCCGCCGAGCAGTATGATCGCGAATTGGTGGAGCAGCTAGCCGAGCTTTGTCATGCCGGATGGGGCGAAATTGAAATCCATCTTCACCATGGGATGAACGAACCGGCGACCGCAGCGTCTACCCGGCAGCAGCTCGTTTCTTTTCGCGATGCGCTTGCCTACCAGCATGGATGTTTGTCTTATGAGGAAGGGAACCGGACTCCCGGATACGCCTTCGTTCACGGCAATTTTGCGCTGGCGAATTGTGCCGGCGGATACGGTTGTGGCGTTGACACGGAAATGCAGATACTCGCCGAGACCGGTTGTTACGTGGATATGACTTATCCGACGGCGGCTTTTCATCCCGCGCAGGTCGCCAAACTGAATTCGCTTTACGAATGCGAGTTGCCTTTACACCAACGCGCGCCTCATAGCTATGGCCGGGACCTGCAAGCCGGACGGCCCATTACTATTTTCCCGTTCATGGTGCAGGGCCCGTGGATGCTCGACTTCGACCCCAACTCGCGCAGCGGATTTGGCAGACTCGAAAACGCCGCCCTTACCGGCAGAAACGCCCCCAGCCTGCGACGTCTGGATCTTTGGAAAAAAGCCGCCATCACGGTCGGAGGGCGGCCGGATTGGCTTTTCATCAAGCTCCACACCCACGGCATGGATCCTGTGGACAGCGAAAATGTTCTGCGGGCGCCAATGCAGCAATTTCTTGCCGCCTTGATCGACGGCGCTCCCGAGCGAAAAGAAATCCTTCATTTCGTTACCGCCCGCGAAATGGCCAACATTGTTCTCGCTGCATGCGGCGGTCGCGAGGGCAATCCTGGCGACTACCGCGATTATCGCTACAAACTGGGACAAGGAAAAAGAAGCGCGCGCCTAAATACTGCAGCGGAAATGCCCGCGCTGGCGGTGAGAGAATAGGCTATGTGCGGAATCGCAGGAATTGTGAGCGCCGATCGGAGCGAGCGGATTGAGCAATCCACTGTGCACCGCATGTGCCAGGCCATCGTGCATCGCGGCCCTGACGATGAAGGCATCCTGGCAAAGGGCAATACCGGTCTGGGGATGCGGCGCCTCAGCATCATTGACGTAGCCGGCGGCCACCAGCCAATTTTCAACGAAGACCGTTCTGCGTGGATCGTTTACAACGGGGAAGTTTACAACTTTCCCGAACTCCGCCCCGAGCTTGAAGCTAAGGGACATCGCTTCGCCACCAACACCGACACCGAAATGATCGTCCATCTCTACGAAGAGATGGGCTCCGACTGCGTCAAGAAACTGCGCGGGATGTTTGCCTTCGCCCTCTGGGACGATCGCCGTCAGAGCCTGCTGATTGCCCGCGACCGCCTGGGAAAAAAACCGCTGCACTACGCACTGCACAACGGAAAACTCTATTTCGCTTCCGAAATCAAATCCATTCTCGCGGTGGCTCCCGAGCTCGCCGAAGTGAACCGCGCCGCGCTGATGCAGTACATGTACCTCGGATACATTCCCGACCCTGCAACCGCCTTCGTTGGAATCCACAAGCTGCCCCCAGCACACACGCTCGAATTCGAGCGCGGGGAAATTCGCATTCGCAAATATTGGGACTTGCCCGAATATGGCACCCATCATCCGAAAAGTGAAGAAGAATGTCTTGAAGAACTGGAAACTCGGCTGGCTGAAGCCGTGCGCATCCGCCTGATTTCTGACGTCCCGCTGGGCGCTCTGTTGAGCGGAGGCACCGACTCCTCCACCGTAGTTGCACTCATGGCGCGCGCCAGTTCCGCGCCGGTCAAGACTTTCGCCATCGGATTCACCCAGGCCGATTTCGATGAATCGAAATATGCCCGCATTGTGGCCCAGAAATTCGGCACAGAACATCATGAATTGATTCTCGAGCCCGACGTCGTCGGGACTCTCGAGAAGCTGACAAGTTCGATGGAAGAGCCTTTCGGCGACCCTTCGATGCTGCCGACGTATTTCGTCTCCCAACTCGCCCGGCAACACGTAACCGTGGCTCTTTCTGGCGATGGTGGCGACGAACTTTTTGCCGGATACGAACGCTACGGCATCCAACAGCGGCGGCAGATGTTGTCTTGGGTGCCGCAGGGTGTGCGCCGCATGTATCGCGAAAAACTTTTTCCGTTGCTTCCGCACGGAATGCTGGGGCGCCGTCTTTCCTACAGTCTCTCGTTGCCGTGGAAAGAACGTTATGCCGAGGAAATGTGTTTCATCCCCGCGTTTGAGCGCGAGATGCCGCTGCTGACGCCGGAATTCCGCGCCACCCTTGCCGAGGGCGGCAATCCCACCGACATCCTGATGCGATATTTCGAGCAAGCCCCGGCGCACGATCCCATCAGCCAGATGCTTTATGTGGATACCAAAACGTACCTTGTCGAAGACATTCTCACTAAAGTTGACCGCATGAGCATGTTGACGTCACTCGAAGTGCGGGTCCCGATCCTCGACCATTTGTTTGTGGAATGGGTTACGCAACTGGGCCCGGAATGGAAGATGCGCAGCGGAAAACAGAAATATATTTTCCGCAAACTGGCCGAGCGGGTCGGAGTTCCGAAAGAAGTTCTCTACCGTCCCAAGCAGGGCTTCGCGCTACCGCTCGTACACTGGATGCGCCACGAGATGAAAGACCTGATCCTCAACGTCCTGCTGGACCCGCGCACCCTGCAACGCGGTTATTTCGATCCCGCCGGCGTGCGCCGCCTGCTGGACGAGCACTTTAGTGGACGGCGCAATTCCTCCGGCCACATCTGGCGGCTGCTGATTTTTGAATTGTGGCACCGCAATTTTCTCGAGACCTTCACCAGTCGCGGCTTCGGCGATTCAGAATGCTGCGCGCCCACCGCAGCTGCGGCAGGCCCCGCGTGAGTGCCCCCGGGAGTTCCCTCGGCACCCTGCGTGTGGCCATCGTCGCGCCGTCGCTCCGCTACGTCGGAGGCCAGTCGGTTCAGGCCGACCTGCTCTTGCGGCACTGGCAAGGCGATCCTGACATTTACGCCACCTTCATTCCCGTAGATCCCCAATTCCCCGCCGGACTGCGCTGGGTCGCGCGCATCCCTGGGCTTCGCACTCTGGTGCGCACACCGTTCTACCTGGTTGCACTGTGGCGTGGCCTTCGCGACGTGGATGTGACCCACATTTTCTCGGCTTCCTACGCCTCGTTTCTGATCGCCGTATTCCCCGCCTCGGTGGTGGCGCGAATGCGCGGCAAGAAGACTTTGATCAACTATCACAGCGGTGAAGCCCGCGACCACTTGCGGCGCTCTGCGATTGCTCGGGCGATCCTCAGACGCGCGGACCAGGTCGTGACCCCGTCGGCGTTTCTAGTCGACGTCTTCCGCGAATTTGATCTACCCGCAGAAGCCATTCTCAACAACGTGGATTTTTCCCAGTTCAGCTATCGTCTGCGCTCGCATCTGCGCCCGCATCTGGTCTGCACACGCGGATTCCACACTTATTACAGCATTGATATCGCCGTCAAAGCATTTGCTAAAGTGCAAAAAGAATTCCCTAGCGCACAACTCGACTTGGTCGGCGGAGGCCCGCTCGAATCCAGCATCCGGCAGCTGGTTTCAACTATGAAGCTCTCAGGCGTGAACTTTTGCGGCGTGGTTTCGCGTCAGGATATTGGCAAGTATTACGATCACGCCGATATTTTTATCAACGCCTCTCGGCTCGACAATATGCCGATTTCCGTGCTCGAAGCCTTTGCCTCCGGCACTCCGGTAATTAGCACTTCGCCCCAAGGAATGCGATATTTGGTTGACGACGGCCGCACCGGATTGCTATCCGAGCCGGGTGATCCCGATGCGCTAGCGGAAAATGTTCTGCGGGTGCTGCGCGATCCTCAGTTTGGACTACGGCTGGCAGCGAACGCGTATGAAGAATTGCGCCGCTATCGCTGGGAGTCGGTGCGCGAGCAATGGCTTCATGCCTACCGTGCTTTGGTTCCCGAGAAATCAGCCATGATCGAGGAGTCCGTAGCCAGAGCATGAATGCAGGGACTGATTTGCTGATGGATTCTGCAACTGAGAAATCGTTTTCCGCGGCGATGCAAACCAATTCGCGCGCGAAGGCCCCGGTGTTTGTGCTGGGCTGTCCCCGGTCGGGGACCACCGTCCTTTATCACATGCTGCTTTCGGCGGGAAATTTCGCGGTGTACCGCACCGAATCGAATGTCTTTAGTATCCTGCAGCCGCGCTTCGGAAATTTTCGATCCGAGAGCCATCGCCGAGAGCTACTTCGGGTGTGGTTGAAGAGCCGACTGTTTCGCGATTCCGGCCTCGACGCCGGAGATATCAGCGAAAAAATCATGCGCGACTGCCGCAGCGCCGGCGGTTTTCTCCGCATCCTGATGGAAGAAACCGCGCGCCGTCAGGGCGTGGAGCGCTGGGCGGACAGCACGCCCGATCATCTTTTGTACATTCCCCAGATCAAGTGCGAGATTCCCAACGCTCTGGTCGTCCACATTATTCGCGACGGCCGTGATGTGGCACTCTCCTACGTCAAGCAGGGATGGGCGCACCCGTTCCCCTGGGACAAAGCGGAACAGCTTTCAGTCGCCGGGGTTTTCTGGGAGTGGATCGTCCGCTGCGGGCGCGAGTATGGCCGCGCGCTCGGAGCAGACTATTACGAGCTTCGCTACGAAGACCTGATCGAGAGGCCCCACGAAACCCTGCGCGCCCTGGGCGAGTTTTTGGGCCAAGAACTCGACTACGACAAAATTCAGCAGGCCGGCATCGGATCCGTCAGCCGTCCGAACACATCGTTCTCCGCGGATTCCCCCGGGAGCTTCAATCCCATAGGCCGCTGGGAAAAGAAAATGACTCCCGAGCAGGTTGCGGATTTCGAAGCCCTCACCGGGGATTTTCTGCAGGAACTCGGATACCCGCTTTCGTCGGCGGCGCGCCGCAACCTCCGCACCATGCGGCTGCGGTACAGCTATCTCGCAGGGTTTACTCTGCGGCATTGGCTGAAAAGCCGCACTCCGCTGGGCCGCTTTGCAAAGCTCGAGCGCTTGGAGATATCAGATACTGATGGCGTGTAGGTTCGTATCAGGGCACGCCTTCAGGCGTGGCCGTAAGAGCGGCACGATGACGCCGCCTTCAGGCGCTGAGGCGGCGGCTGAAGCCGCCAGCTTTTGTGGGACTGGTTTGCGATATGGCTGAAGCCATATCCTGATACGAAACTTTCAACTCACCGGTGAAGCCAGCGCCGCCCGCTCCAGCCGCGCGAATCCCTCCGACTCGCCCTCCAGGCAAACGCGATGCCACAGTTCCAGATTCAGCAGCCGCCAGATGCGGTCGTAGTGGTCGCGGTATTTTGCGCGGTGCTCGGCAAAAAGCTGTTCGATGGCCTCGCGCCGGAAGTACCCGCGCTCCATGGCTCTGGGTGCGGTCAGCAGTTTTTCGATTGTGTCCAGCCGAGGTCCGGCAAGCCACCCGCTCCACGGAGTCGGGAAGCCCAGCTTGCGGCGATAAAGAATCGAATGCGGAAGCAGGTCTTCGACGGCTTTCTTCAGGATGACTTTTCCGGCCAGCCCATTGAGCTGTATTTCGCGGGGAATCCGGGTCGCGAACTCGACCAGCTTGTGGTCGAGAAACGGCACCCGGCTCTCGATCGAGGCCGCCATGCTCATGTTGTCCTGCTTCATCAGCAATTCGACCAGATAAGTTTTGATGTCGGTGTAGAGCAGGCGTTGCAGCAATTCGCCCTTGGAATTCTCCCAATACCCCAGCACATGCTGATACGCGGATCCCGGCGTGAGTTTCCGCAAGGTGTCATCGGTGAGAAGTTGCGTCTGCTGCGCCTGGTTGAACGCAGAAAGAAAGTTATCGAAATAAAAATCCGACCACGACGCAGAATCCACTCCCAGGCAGGTATGCGACAGCTTGCGCCGAAGGTTTGCGCCGATCAGTGGCGAGTCGGCAATCAATCCGCGAACTTGTTTGCGCAGAAGCCCCGGCGTCACACTACGATAAACGCGATCCGCCGCCTGGTTCCGCAAGGTGAAAGCGTAACGCGTGTATCCGCCTAGGGTCTCATCCGCGCCTTCCCCGGTCAGCACGACGGTGACCCGCTCCCGCGCCAGCTTGGCGACGAAGTAGAGCGACACGCTCGAAGGCCACACGATGGGCTCGTCTTCATGCCAGATCAGTCTGGGCAGAGAATCAAAAAAGTCGCTCTCGCTGACCAGGACTTCGTGATGCACTGAGTTCAAATGCTTGGCCACGGTTCGGGCGTAAGGCAATTCACTGTAGGTCTGTTCCGTGTAGCCCACCGAGAAAGTTTCGATCGGCGACTTACGGATTTTCGTCATCAGCGCCGCGACCGCGCTCGAATCCACTCCGCCGCTCAAGAAAACGCCGAGCGGCACGTCGCTCATCAGATGGCTGCCCACCGTCTGCTCCAGCATTTCGCGGTAGGTCTCGACGTAATAACTCTGGTCGCGCGTCGGTCCGGTGTTTGACACATCGAGGTCCCAGTACTGGTCGATTCTTATTTCACCATGCCCGGTTAGCTCCAGGCGATGCCCCGGCAGTAGTTTTTTGATCCCGTTATAAAAAGTTTCTTCGCCAGAGAGATATCCGAAGGCTAGATATTCCGGAAGTGCGGAAGGATGAAATTCCGGGCACACTCCGCCATGCGCCAGAATCACTTTGATTTCCGAGCCGAATAGAAAAGATTCCGAAGTCAGCCGGTAGTAGAGTGGCTTGATACCCAGTCGGTCGCGGGCCACAAACAACGAGCGCTTCTCGCGGTCCCATATGGCAAATGCGAACATCCCGCGCAGATGATTCACGCAATCGCGCCCATACTCCTCGTACAGATGAACAATGGTTTCGGTGTCGCTGTTGGTCTTGTAGCGGTGACCGCGGGCTTCGAGGTCTTTGCGCAAATCAGAATGGTTGTAAATCTCTCCGTTAAAAACGATCCAGACCGTGCCGGTTTCGTTGCTGATCGGCTGATGCCCGCCGGCGACGTCAATAATGCTGAGGCGGCGCATGCCAATCCCGACTGGGCCGTCGGTGTAGAAGCCGTCGTCGTCGGGGCCGCGATGCGCAATGACGTCACACATCCGCCTCAGCGCGCCCGAATCAGCTCGCGCCTCGCCCCCGAACTTCATCACTCCTGCAATTCCGCACATGATTACGAATTTCGCTGCTTTCTAGGTTACCGCAGTTCTACGCCGCAACGCTTCCGTCGAAAAAAACTTTAGTGACTGCGGGTCGGAAGCGCTCGCGCCCGCAGCCAGCGTCCACTCCAGCCGATCGACAAGACTTGGCGATGACAATACCTCCCGCCCTTCCAGTTCCACTTTCGTCGCCGAACCCAACGCCAGCATTGTGATCTCGCGGTGCTCCATTCGGCAGAAGAGGATGCCGGCGTCGCTGCGGAAAGGCCCCAGGCCCCAGGTTTTGCCTCCCACTCCGAAAATAATGTAATCCGTCGCGTCAGCGTGTTCGTAAACATATCCGACGGCTTCGGTTGCGTCTTCGGCAAGATGGAATCGGCCCGCCATGTCTGCAACTCCCAGCGGCACGATTAGCGTGGTGTGTTCGGCTGGAAGTTGAACCTGTGCCACAAAACTAGCGACCGGTGCCGGCAGTCTTTCTCCATACGCGGGTGAAACCCAGCCCTCGGTCAGGGACAGCTCCCACTTCTTCGGATTCGCCCCCAGCAGGACCAGTCGTTCGCCGCCGTCCGAAGCCGGGGTCACGGTCAGCGTACTTGCCGAGAGGTCAACGCTTGCGTCCGCAGCGAAGTGCCAAAAAATCTCGAGATTTTGCACCCCCGCTCCTTCAGCGATATCCCGCACCAGCCAGTACTCTCTGTGCAGATTGAAGATCATACGCCGGTGCAGCACCGGATCTGGCAGCCTCCGATAACCGGTATGGCTTCCGGAAAAAAATGTGAAGATCGAACCCGCGATCCATTCTTCGACCGAAACATCAGGCAGAGACGTCCACGAAAAAGGGTTCCCGGGTACTGCCTGGTCGAGCCCGTCCACGCGCAACGTGTTATGTGCGCCGGTTCCGCGAAATTGTTCGCGTTCGTCTCCCGCGGAAATATAAACGTAAGAGCCGGGATCAACCAGCCAGTGCCGTTTGTTCGTCCACAGCCGGAGGCTTAATGCGTCCGCGTGGCCGTGGCCGCTGTTTCCGTTTCCTTGCGGGCCGGCGTCAATCAGCATTTGCTCCGGTGCGTCTCCGCCGCTCGCCATCACGTACAGCCCACCGTGCGTGAATGCTGCGGACGATAGTTCCGCAGGCGATGTTGGATGGACTTCCGCGGCACGCTCGCCGAACAACCAGATCGCTTCTTCGGTTATCGTCGCGCATTGCTGAAGCGAATCATTCCCCAGCAGTGCCGCGCCAACCGCCAGCGGATCGCTAATATGCTGCGCGCGATTGCGCCGAGGATTGAACACCCGGCCGCCGTCATCATCGCCAAAGCCTTCTGGCGACCCATTGCGCGACAGCACGCCTACCACGTCCAGCATCCGGAGCAAGATCGCGTCGAAGCTTTCTGGCACCGCAATCCCGTTGCACGCCGCGAGTGCTCGCGTGTGCAGAAAAAAATCCAGCGCGTAAACGTGATAATAGAGCGACTGCTCGAAGTACACCCCATCGGGACGCACCTGCCGCTCTGCCTCCGCCAGCACAATGTCTAAACCTTTACGTTGCCATCTAGCCGCAGCTGGAAACTGCGGACATAGAGTTCCGATAAAGAAGAGTGCGACCGCCTCCCCAATCAAATGAGTGTTCGGTGAAAAGTAAGTTGAGAGATAACGCTCGATGTAGCGCCCGTTCAGCGCCAACCCGCGGACTAGATCTCGATCCAAGTCTTTAGTTAGGGCCGAACTCCCCGCCAGCAGATTCCGTACCCAAATCCAGGAAAGACTGCGGAACGCCACTTCCAAACTGCTTCCCCAATTGATCCCCATCGGGTAAGGATTCGCGTCGTGCCAAGAATTGAACTGACTCGCCAGCTCCCGCGCGTACTTGCCGTCACCGGTAAACGCCCAGGCTTTCGCGAGCGTCACCAGGTGCTGATGCCGATTCAGTTCCCAGATGATTTTATGATCGCCGACCTGCTCGAAATCGAGAAAGGGGATCTTGTACCAGGGCTTGAACGGCGCACGTTTGCCGTGGACTGCATCAAGATGCCAGTCGATTTCTTTTTCCCTGCCGTAATCGAGATCGCGATAGCCCAGCAGATGGAACCGGTGCTGCAAAACGTCATCCGCTTCCAGGATTGTGCGCTGAACTTCCTCCGGCAGATGCTCTTTCAACAAAGCCACTCGCTCCGGGACTTGCACAGGCGAAAAGAAAAACCTCCCGCTTTTGTCCGGTCGCGAGCCGATCCCACCCTGACCGCCAGAGATTCCAGCCCGGTAAAGTGCGTAGTCGGTCCGCTTGCCTAGCTCCTGGCCCACGCGGGTGCGGGCTTCGCCCCAACTCATGGCAGAGAGGCGGTTCCAGGCTTTTTCGAGGCGAGAGCTCACGCTGTGATCGTATCCCGATGCGAAGCCTGGGACAAATTACCAGTAGGTGGCGAGGCTGCTTTTCGCGGAAGGAAAACCTTGTCAAGTGACCGTCGTAAGTCGCTGGCAATGCAGCCTTTAGCTAAAATCGCATGAGTGACCTGCGGCTGTGGACGCTGCCCTCAGGGGTACCGTGTTTTGTACATCCTGCGATGCCGCAATGTGCTAACGTCGTAATTTCGCCAACCAAATTCAGGGAGTTCGACTGTGAGCTTGTCCATAAGTCTTTTCGGTCTCGGATACGTCGGGTCGGTCAGCGCGGCTTGCTTCTCGCACATGGGGCACAAAGTTACTGGCGTGGACATCAGCAAGACCAAAGTTGAAATGCTCGACTCCGGCCGCACCCCGATCATCGAGGCCCGCATGGAAGAACTGGTTGCCGAGGCCCACACCTCCGGCCGCCTGCATGCCACCAACGATTCCATCGCCGCCGTTCTCGCCAGCGACATTTCTTTCGTCTGCGTCGGCACGCCCAGCCTTCGTAGCGGCAAGCTCGATTTGAGTCACGTAGAGCACGTCTCCGGCGAAATCGGCGCCGCGCTCAAAAAGAAATCTACGTTTCACACGGTCGTGCTGCGCAGCACCGTGCTTCCGGGTACCACCGAAACTCTGATGATTCCTACCATCGAAAAGGCCAGCGGCAAACGCTGCGGAGTGGATTTCGCCGTCTGCTACAACCCGGAATTTATGCGCGAAGGCAGCGCCGTCGGTGACTTCCTGCAGCCGCCCTACACGATTCTCGGATCGCAAAATCCGCAGCACCTCGGGCCTTTGCGTGAGCTCTACGGCAGCCTTCCCGCCGCAACGTTTGAAACTTCCATCCGCGTCGCCGAGATGGTGAAATACGTTTCCAATCTCTACCACGCCGTGAAAGTCGGATTTGCAAACGAGGTCGGCACGCTGTGCAAGCATCTCAACGTCGAGGCCGATCAGGTGACCAAAATTTTTATGTCCGACACCAAGCTGAACATTTCGGCCGCGTATCTCGCGCCTGGCTTCGCGTTCGGCGGATCGTGTCTGCCCAAAGACTTGCGCGCCATCACCCATCGCGCCAAAGAGCTGGACCTCGACCTGCCGCTCCTGCAATCCCTGATGCCCAGCAACGAAGAGCACGTGGACCGCGGCGTCGAAGCTGTCCTGCGCACCGGCAAACGCAAAATCGCAATGCTGGGATTAAGTTTCAAAGCCGGCACCGACGATCTGCGCGAAAGCCCACAGGTCCAGCTGATCAAGCGGCTGATCGGAGAAGGTTGCCGGGTAAAAGTCTGGGACAAAGACGTTTCGCTGGGCCGCCTTGCCGGATCGAATCGTCAGTACATCGAAGACGTAATCCCACATATCGGCTCGCTGCTTTCTGCCGACATGCCCGAAGTTGTGCGCGATGCGGAAGTGGTGATTGTCGGAACTAAGGTCGAGAAAGATGTCCTGGCAAAAATTCTCACACCGGAGCAGACAGTGATTGATCTGGTCAATCTCGACCCAGCGCGCCGTCCGCGGGCCGCTTCCTATCAGGGGATTTGCTGGTAAGCAAGAGGAAGGAATGAAAACACTCCTGATCTGCCACGACGGCGCTCCATTGGATCAGGTTGTATTGGCCCGTTGGCTGAATTCGTTTTCGACTCTCGCCGGAATCGTTGTCATCCACGAGCCTTCGAACCGAATGTGGCGGCGCGTGAAGCGCGAGGTCAGGCGCATCGGTCTCTTTCGTTTTCTGGACGTGCTGGCGTTCCGTCTTTACTACCGCATTTTTCTCGCCGGCGAAGACCGGCGCTGGGAACAGCAAGAGCTGCAACAGAAGTGTCTGGTCTATGCGGACATTCCTTCCGATACCCCGATTTTGAAAACGCCCAGCCCCAACACTCAGGAAGCCGAAGCATTTATCAGGAATCTGAATCCCGACATTGTTGTTGCCCGCTGCAAGGTGCTGCTGAAAGAAAGCGTTTTTTCAATTCCGGCAAGGGGAACATTGGTTATGCATCCCGGGATTTGCCCCGAATACCGAAATGCGCATGGATGTTTTTGGGCGCTGGCCAGTCGCGACCTGAATAAGGTTGGCATGACGCTGCTAAGAATCGACAAGGGAATCGATACCGGGCCGACATTCGGCTACTACACTTATCCGTTTGACGAAGTGCATGAATCGCACATCGTCATCCAACATCGAGTCGTGCTGGAGAACCTCGATGCTCTGCGCAGCAAGTATCTTGAGATTTTTAATGGCTCTGCCATCCCACTGGATACGTCAGGCCGTCCGTCCGGCGAGTGGGGGCAACCCTGGTTGACCAAGTATCTGACGTGGAAATCTCAGGCGAAGAGACGCCAGCAATGAAGGTCGCCTGTTTGCTCTATCACGATGTCGTCGACGGCGCCGACTGGGATTCCAGTGGCTTCACAGGTCCCGGAACGGCAAAGTATAAGTTAAGTCACCCTGAATTCGAAGCCCATCTGGCGGCCATCGCAAAGGTGCGCGACACTCCTGCCCGGACTGCACACGAACTCGCAAATGTTCGTGATGAGACCCTTCCTTTCCTTCTGACCTTCGACGATGGCGGCGAAAGCGCCGCCACGCGCATCGCGGGAATGCTTGAGAAACATGGCTGGCGCGGGCATTTTTTCGTCACCGCCGGCAAAATTGGGACGAAAGGTTTTCTGAACCCGGAGCAGATTCGCTCCTTGAGAAAAGCGGGCCATGTGATCGGCAGCCATTCGTTTTCTCATCCCACGAGAATGTCGCACTGCAGTAAGGAAGAGTTGACGGACGAATGGACTCGGAGCGTCAAGATGCTCTCCGAGATCCTGGGCGAACCGGTGGATACCGCTTCCGTCCCCGGAGGCTATTACTCGAATCGCGTCGGCGAAACCGCTGCCGATGCGGGAATTCGGGTCCTATTTAATTCTGAACCGACGACTGCGGTGCACGATCTCCGCAGCTGCCTGATCATCGGCCGGTACAACATCTTCAGAGGAACGCCGCCCGGTGTTTCCGCAGACTTGGTTTCGGTTCGTTCCAGAGCGCGTTCGAGGCAATGGCTCTATTGGAATTTTAAGAAAATCGCCAAGAAAGTCGCTGGGCGGCCTTATCTCGCCGCTCGACAGCTTCTTCTGCGAAAGGGATGAACGGCGCTACCGATTCGTGTTCGGCAGGTGCGGCCTGAGGAATTCCATCAACTCATCTTTAATCAGCGGCCCGCAGCCGATCAGCCCCGAGATTAAAGCATTTTTCTGATTGCACACCAGGTCAGTATCCGCCAGCGTCCGCACGCATCCGCCGGCGCTGGCAATCAAAGCGGCGCCGCCCGCGACGTCCCACTCATGCTTTGGAGTCAGAGTGAAGGTAATGTCATCCAGCCCCGCCGCGACACGCGCCAGCTTGTAGGCCACCGATCCCATGGGCTTGACTTGAAACGGAGCGTTCGTAAATTCCTTCCATTCGCCGCGCTTGGTTTCACTGCGGCTGGCTAGTACAGTCGCACCCTGCAGCGTATTGCGCTGGCTGGCTCGCGCCGGAGCGCCGTTAAACTCCAAGCCCGCCTCAATCGATCCCAGAAATGTTTCATTCGTGGCCGGATTGCAAATCCCTCCCGCCACTGGCCTACCACGATCCACCATTGCAATCGAGACGCAGAATTCCGGAATGCCCTCGACAAACTCGCGCGTTCCATCCAGCGGATCGACGACCCAGACGCGCTCGCAGTTCAGTCGAGAAAGATCGTCGGCGGTTTCTTCCGAGAGCCACCCCTCGCCATCGCGCAGCAGCGCCTTGCGCAACACCGCGTCCAGCGCAGTGTCGGCTTCGGTCACCGGATCATGGCCGGACTTGTACTCGGTGGCAATTTCGCCCGGCGTGAAGCGGGCAAACACTCCGCGGGCCAGTTCAATGGCGGCGCGGATTCGATCCAGCACGTCAGCGTAGGAATTGTTTGGCATAGACAAATAGAAGGGAAGCTCAGCCCAGGAGCATTCTTGCCCCGGTGGCCAGAAGAACGACGCACAGAATTCGCCGCAGCCATAACACCGGCACCCGCGTGCTGAGATACGAACCGATGAGTCCTCCCGGGATGGATCCGATCAGCAAATATCCTACTAGCGGCAGATTCACATTGCCCAAGCGGAAATGCAGAAGGCTGGTAACGCCGGTCAGTATCACCGCGTGTGTGATGTCGGTGCCGACCATCACTTTCGGCGGATAACTGTAGAAAAGCAGCAACAGCATCATGATGATGCTGCCCGACCCCACCGAAGTCATGCCGACCAGAAATCCGGCGACTAATCCAATGACTGCCATTCCGGCGAAAGACTTGGCGGTCGGAGGCCGGTTCGCCATGTGGTCTTCAATCCGGCGCTGCAACAGCAGCAGAATCGGAATGACGATTAGCAGGATTCCGACCGCCACCTTGATGAAGTTGTTGACTCCGGAGCCATACACCACCCGAAGGTGCTGCAACAAGTTGACCCCGCCGATGGAGCCGGGCACGCTCCCTACCGCCATCGCCAGCACCACTTTGCGGCGTACGTTGCCTTTGTACAGGTGCACGGCACTGGAAGGAATCTTGGTGATGAAGTTGAACAGCGCGTCGGATCCGACCGCGATGATCGCCGGAACCTTCAATCCAAAGATCAGCAGCGGCAGCAGCAGCACGCCGCCGCCCAGCCCGGTGAGGCCGATCAGCGTCCCTACCACGAAGCCGATCAGGATCTTGAGAGCGATCAGTTCCATTGTTCTTGTGGTCGCGCCTGGCCGTTTACTAGCCCTTCGAATGCTCCGGGCTCACTCCGATGAATCCCTGTTGCTCCAGGTGCAAAATGATTTCCTGTGCCGCCTCTTCCGCGCTCAGCTCGGCAGTGTTGATGGTCACTTCTGCGTCGGCTGGCACTTCGTAAGGATCGGAGATGCCGGTAAACTCCTTCACGAGCCCAGCGCGCGCTTTGGCGTACAGGCCCTTGCGGTCGCGTTCCTCGCAGGTTTCAATCGGTGTGGCGATATGCACCAGGATAAAGCCGCCGTAAGGCTCGATCATCTGCCGCACGTGCTTGCGCGTCGCATCGTACGGAGCAATCGGCGCGCAGATGGCGATGCCGCCATTCTTCGTTATTTCCGACGCCACGTACCCAATGCGGCGGATGTTAATGTCGCGATGTTCTTTGGAGAACCCGAGTTCCGAAGAAAGATGCTTGCGCACCAGATCGCCGTCAAGAATCGTCACCGGACGCCCGCCCATTTCTAAAAACTTCGTGAGCAGAACGTTGGCGATCGTGGATTTTCCGGAACCGGAAAGCCCGGAAAAGAAAATCGTCACGCCCTGCTTGTGCCGCGGCGGATAGCTAAGCCGCAGTTCTTTCACCACTTCCGGATAGGTGAACCACGCCGGAATGTCGCGGCCTTCATTCAGCCGGTCGCGCAAGTCGGTCCCCGAAAGATTGAGCACCCGCGCGCCCTCTGGAACTTCGTTGTCCGGCACGTAGGTGTCCTGATTCTCCAGGTAAACCATCATGCTGAACGGGACCATGGTCACTCCGATATCTTTCTCGTGTTTCTTAAACAGTTCCTGGGCTTCGTAGGGGCCGTAGAACGGCTTGCCGTTCGAATCCTTGCCCGGACCGGCATGATCGCGGCCCACAATGAAATGGGTCACGCCATGGTTCTTGCGGATCAGCGCGTGCCAGATCGCTTCGCGCGGCCCGCCCATGCGCATGGCCAGTGGCAGCAGCGAGAGCTTCACCGTTCCCGGAGGATATTTCGAGAGCAGAAGCTGATAGCAGCGGACGCGGGTGAAGTAATCCACGTCGCCCGGCTTGGTCATTCCGACCGAAGGATGAATCAGCAGATTGGCTTCCACCATTTTCGCCGCGCGGAAAGTTAGCTCCACGTGCGCACGATGCATGGGGTTCCGCGTCTGGAAGGCAACCACGTGACGCCATCCCATTCGGGCGAACTCGGCGCGTAGTTCCGCCGGGGTTTGCCGAATTGCCTTGAAATCGTAATGCGACGGATCTTGCACCCCTTCGAGCTTTCCGCCTACGTACCAGGCGTTGCCCCGGTTCAGCAGATAATCCACGCCGGGATGCACCGCGCTGGCGGTGCCAAAAACTGATTCAGCTTCGGCTTTGCGGTCAGGCTGCCAGACTTCTTCAACGTGCAGCACGGCCAGCATCACGCCCTCAGGGTCGCGCAAGGCAATCTTGCTGGTGCCCGGCGTCAGCTTCTTGGCAAACTCTTCCGTCACGTCAAGCGTGATTGGCATGGGCCAAAGCACGCCGCTGGCCAGGCGCATGTTCTTGCAGACGCCCTCGTAGTCGGCCTTGGTCATAAAGCCGCGCAAGGGAGAGAATCCTCCACTGAGCAAAAGCTCCAGGTCGCAGAGCTGGCGGGCGGAGAGATCCCAGGAAGGCCACTCGCGGGAATGGGATTTCAGTTCCGCGCTGCGTGCCTCTGTGGCAACCAGTTGTACCAGTTCGCCGCCGTGGGCCGGAATAAGATGGCTCGTTGAAGTCGTCAAGTACGCAAACCTCCGTAGATTTTCTAGCTTTAGATTCTTTAGCTTTCCCGGATTTTTCACCCAGGGGTACAGTCAAAAATGTGGGGTTAAAAAGACGGCATTCCTGTCAGCTAGCTCTAATCGTAACAGCAGAGTGGGTCTTCGTAATCCTACCAAAAGTAACCGGTTTCTACATGACAGCCGTCGCCCGGGCCGGTTGGCAGGCTGTTATTTGTCCCTGGCGCGCTCATCTTCCGGCAAGGACGCCGCTGCGGATCCCTTCAGTCGAGAGCTCGTACCGAAGTTCTTGCATCGTTGCGCCCCATTTTCGTTCAATCTTATTGACCGCAACCGGCGAAAGGCGCTTACTCCATCCTCCCGCTTTCGCTTCGCGGACGAATGGAATGTCAGATCGCGTGTTTTTTGTGGTCACCCATTTTCGCCACTGCTCTCGCTCCAGACGCTGCATGTGCTTTGCGGAACTAAGCTCGATAGCGCGGTTGATTCTGTCCGTGGACGTGTTGACTCGCAATAGAGGAGCCACTCTTTCCAGTTGCCCCGCTGGGTCCGACAATAGATCCTCGTAACGCACCAGACAGAAGTTCTGTTGGCCTTGCCGCAGACGGACCCAACTTAAGACGTGATCTTCCCAGGATCCCAGCCGATCGGCGTAAGGGACCGTCTTCGCAGCCAGAAACCGGTCCACAAACTCGTCCATCGGATAGCCTTCTGGCAGCTCCCGGACCTTCAGGTTGTAATAATAAAAAGAGACCGCGACATCGCGAGGGTCGCGAACAATATAGATAACACGCGGGTATCGAGGGTCGAAGGATTCATGGCTCTTCAGAACGCGGGGCAGCGATCGCAGTTTATAGTCTGGAAGTTCCTGGATCGAAGGCACAAGGCGCCCGACGTTTGAAAACGTTACGGCCTCTTGATGAATGAAGTTGCCGAAAAGAAATCGCACCCAAGTGCTTCCTGAACGCAGATAGGAGACCAGGAAAACATCGTCGGGGAGTACGGTCACGTCCCGTCCTGCGTTCCTTGTCCTCAGCGCAACCGCAGCTACGGATTTACAGTACTCGGTCAACCGATTGCTCATCGCTAGCTCCCAACCGCCGCATTGACTTCCATTCTCACCTCCAGTGTCACGGCATTTCTCACAGCAATGGAGTAACTAGACCTGCTCTTCCTGGTACGTTTCAACCAGGGATGCGGCAACCTCGTTGGTTACAGTCTCACTCGATAAAGTCCCCACGTTCCAGATCCGGCGGGTCCGGATGGCCCACACCAGGCCCGCACCGTAAACCGATGAACCGATGAAGAGCTGGACCAGCAACTGAATGTAATTGTGCGGAACGAACCAGTAGCGCATCCATAACAAGCTTACAACCAATGGAATGCAGAGCCCCAGGGGCAGTAGAAATGCCTCTGTGACATAGGTCCACAATCGAATGCCGAGCAAGCGGCAGAGGTGACCGGGCAAGAAAAACAACATCGAACAGGTCAGCGGGATTGCCGTGCCTAGCGCGTCGCCCACAATTCCGTAAGGCCGGACCAGCAGTATGCTCAAAATAAGATTTGCCACACCCTCGGCGAGTACGATCCAGCCCCAGGTTTTGTGCTTGGCCATCCCATAAAGAATGCGGCCAGACGCAGACTGCGCCAGCATGAGCGTCGATGGCACTAGAAGGATCAGCAATACCGGATAGCTGCGCTCCACATAACGCTGGCCGACCCAAGCTTCGATGGCGGACTTACCCAGCACCGCGAGCATGGCCGCAATAGGAAAAATGACCAGCGCGCAGGCCCGGTTCCCGGCCACGAAGATCTTGCGCAGCGCTCCCAGGTCGCCGGTGGCATGCGATTGGCTCGACATGGGCACGAAGATCTGCGCCAGGCTGCTGACTACGTCCCCGGCATAATCCACCAGGCGCGATCCGATCGTGAAATAGGTAATCTGCGCCGCCGATAAAAAAGTGCCGATGATCACCGCGTCCGTCTTGAATCTGAGCCGGTACGCCACGCTGATCATGAAAGTGATGGAACCGTAGTTCGCGATTTGACGGAAGGTGCTTTTGGAAACCAGGCCTGGTCCGATTCGCAACCCGACCAGGCGGAACACGCTTAGCGCATTGATGATGCCACCCAGCAGCGGCAATAGAACGGTAATCAACGCTACCGTCAGCAGACCGTACCCATGCTTCAATGCGAAGACGATCAACACCGCCCGCAACAATGTGTTGAGAACGTTCACTCCATTCAGCAAGTGAAACTTTTGCAGCCCCTCCAGAGTTCCCGCGAAAACAGCGAACGGAAAGCCTAGCGCTAAAGAAGCGCCTACCATGGCGAACAGAATTTGCGCGGTCCGCATGAACGCTGGCTGGACATGGAATAGCTTGTCCACATAGACGGTGCCTAGGGCCGTAACCGCCAGCAACACCACTGCAACGCAACTGTAACTGAAAAGGCTGGTGTTAATCAGCCGGTGAAGTTCTTCCCGGTCATCCACGGCGCTGAACTTCGCCACATAACGAATCACCGACGAACGGATCCCAAAATCAAACAGGCCGTAATATCCCGTGATTGCGAAAACCAGGGTCCACAGGCCGAATGCATCGTCGCCAAGGCGGTGCAGAATGAAGGGAGACAGGAAGAATCCGGTCGCAACCGTCACGCCCAGCCCGAGCCAGCTGGAACCGACATTCCTCGCAATACTGCGTTTATCGAAGCGCGTCATTGAATCCTGAGTTTTATATTCTGTCACTGCTGGAGGCCGAAGGTCGGCCACGCCCTGCGGCATTTAGGAAACCTCGTGATGAGTCGCGGGCCCCACTGTGGCATATGCATCCCTATTGCGGTCTGGCTGTCCTCCTCCGGTGGCCTCGTGATAATTCTGCAGACACTCGGCAAGCCGGCGGGCGAGAATGCGAACATCAGGTTCGTGGAGCATCTCCTCGTGGTCAATGGGCAGCACCTGGACGTCCACGCCTGACCGGGCACGCCTCCCCCAGCCCATTTCCGGGTCATCCACGTAATAAAAAGGTTGCTTCCGGCGCTTAAACAGTGCCACCTTGCCACTGAAGGTCGGAGGCACGAAATCCTCTCCGGGCCAATACGCTTGCGACCATGTGCTTCGCTGGCCCCCCCGAGCCCTGTTGAGAGCAGCTCGAAATGCCTTGAGAGCAACCTGCATCCGCTCATGGCCGCTCAAATGGAAGAAAGCACGGAATCGCAGAGAATAATAGTGCACATACGACAGAATTGGCTTCTGTGTATTCTCCAGTACCCAGGTATCGAATACCGCAAGCATTCCAACCCGCTCCCCTTGCTGGTCTAGAGTTCGAGCCATGCGGCAGGCGATATGAGCGCCGTCGCACATGCCGCCAAAGAAGTACGGCCCAGAGGGCTGTACCGCACGCATCGCCTCAACATATCTTTCCGCCAGTGCCTGCATCTCGGACGCACTGTACGGGCGGTCGCCAATCCCGGGGCCAGATCCCTGCAGTTTGTAAAATGGATAACCCGCTCCGGCGTACCGGGCCAGTTTCACGTACCCTACCGCATTCTCGCCCGGAGGTACCACACAGAAAAACGCAGGTGCTCCATTTCCCCGCTGGATGGCCATAGCAATCGGATCCGAACCCAATTCGAGGCCATTTTGGAGTATATGAGCTAGAAATTCAGGAGTTGCTCCGTGAAAAAGAGCGGACAGCGATAAGCGTTTTCCCGTGACCCTCCGGACTTCGGAAACCAGCCGGGCAGCCATCAGAGAATGCCCGCCAAGGTCGAAGAAATCGTTGGTGATTCCTACCGCATCGACTCCAAGGATGCCTTGAAACAATGAGACCAGCAGCGCTTCCGTTTCATTGCGGGGCGCGACAATATGTGATTGATCTCTAGTCTCCCGCTGCGGGGATGGCAGCGCTCGGCGGTCAAGTTTTCCGTTCATCGTCACGGGCAATGATTCCAGAGCCACGAAATTCGAGGGCACCATGAATTCGGGCAACTTTTTCTTTAGCCACAACCGCAATTCCTCAGCGTCAATGCTTTGATCCCCCGCGGGGGTTACATATGCGACCAATCGCTTGTCCCCTGGAACGTCCTCGCGCAGCGTGACCACACTCTGACGGACGCTTGGATGACTGGCCAGCACGGACTCGATCTCGCCCATTTCGATGCGGAATCCCCGCAGCTTCACCTGATGGTCGATCCGCCCCAGGTACTCGATATTCCCGTCCGGCAGAAAACGCGCCAGATCTCCAGTTCGGTATAGCCGCGCGCCAGGAGTCTGGCTGAAGGGATCGAGAATGAAGCGTTCCGCAGTCAAATCCGGGCGGCCGTAGTAGCCCCGCGCTAATCCTTGTCCCCCAAGGTATAACTCACCTGGCACGCCTACTGGGACCGGCTCCAGATGCGAATCAAGAATATAGGTCTGCGAGTTCGTGATCGGCTTGCCAATGGTTATCGGCGCCTGATCATCGGCAACCAGAGTGAAAGTGGAATAGGTTGTGTCTTCGGTCGGCCCGTACAAGTTGTACACGCGCTCCACCGTGCCCAAGGCATAAATCTGGTCTGCCAGAGCGCGCGTCAGGGGTTCGCCGGCAAGGTTCACCACTCGTACCGCGCGCGGTACGCCTGCCATGCGCAGCAGTTCCGTCATCGCCGAAGGTACCGTGTTGATCAGCGTGACCTGTTCCGCCGCCGGTAGACTGGGCAGGTACAAAACGTCCTGCGCAATCACGACTTTTCCGCCTGCACTGAGCGTCACGAATAGCTCGAATATTGACAAATCAAAACAGACCGATGTTGAGAACAGAACTCCCGCCAGATCACCGGGGCTGAAAACGCTCCTTGCCCACTGGATGAACGCAGCCGCGCTGCCGTGCTCGATCGCTACACCCTTCGGCCGTCCCGTGGAACCAGAGGTAAACAGGACATACGCCAGATTGTCAGGACCAACCTCACTTTCGACCTTCGCGGCCGGTTCTGCGACAATTGCACTCCAATCTCTATCGAGGCAAATCACCCGCGCCGAAGATTTCGGAAGTACCTCCACAAGGTCCTCTTGCGTCAGCAGCAGGGGCGCCTTCGCGTCTTCAAGGATGGCTTGCAAACGTTCTTTGGGATAGGTGGGGTCCAGCGGAACATACGCTCCCCCAGCCTTCAGAATAGCTAGCATGCCAACAATCAGGTTCGAAGTACGCTCACAGCAAATTCCAACCAGCACGTCCGGGCCGACGCCGTGTTTCTGGAGATAATGGGCGAGCTGATTGGATCGAATGTCCAACTCAGCGTAACTCATTCTTTGCTCTTCAAAGATCAGTGCTACCGCGTTGGGCGTTCTGCTGGCCTGCTCCTGAAAAAACTGCTGAATGCAACGCGCCGGATGGTTCGCGGTCGTCTGGTTCCAGTCCACTAGCAATTGTTGGCGCTCGGCAGCCGTCAGCAAAGGCAGCTTCGACAACCTCAATTCTTGATTCTCACTTCCAGCTCCCAGTAATACCTGATAATGGCTCGCCATTCGCGCAATCGTGGACGCGGCGAACAAGTCGGTGCCGTAAGAAAACCGTAGTTCGATCTTGTCGTCGTGTTCCGTCATTCGGACCGAAAGATCCAGGGTCTCGGCCACCCGGGGCGGAGGCACAAGCTCCGCCAGCAAATTGCGGGCCCGCGGTAGTTCCGGGGTCGCACTCTCGTGGGTGAACATCACCTGGAACAATGGATTCTTGCTAAGGTCGCGGTCCAGATCGAATTGCCGGATAACATCTGCCAAGGGCGCATCTTGGTGCGCAATGGCGCCAGCCCAGACACCTTTAATCCTGTTAAGGACTTCGCGGAAAGTGGGGTCACCAGAGAGGTCGGCGCGCAAGACCAGTTGGTTGGCAAAGCACCCTATGTGTCCTTCCGCCGCCGCGTGATTGAGGCCGGACACTTCGCTTCCTACAATGACATCGTCGAGCGCGCTGTAACGGGACAGCAACGCGAAGAAAGCTGCCAGTAAGACCTCAAAAACAGAAACCCGTTCACACCGGCTTAATTCTCTTGCCTGGGACAACAGCTTCCCCTCAAGAATGAGCAAGTGCTGGCCGCCTGCGAAGCTCTGCACGGCCGGACGGGGGAAATCGGTGGGCAATTCTACTCCCCCGTTGCAGCCGGCCAGTTGATCTTTCCAGTAGGCCAAGTCCTCGGCACCGCTGCTGCTCTGCCGGTATTCTTCCTGCCAGGCGGTGTAATCTGAGTAAGGAGCGGCACTGCTCAACCCAGGATCGCGATTCTCCACAAGACCTGCGTAAAACATGACAAACTCTCGAGCCAGAATGCTCGCCGACGCAGAATCGCAGACTGCCTGATGTGTAACCAGGCACAACAAATGGTCGCGTGCCCCGAGTTGGAATAGGCAGGCCCGGAGCAGAAGGTCTTGCTCCAAGTCAAAGGACATTTCAAAGGCTTCCACGGCCATATCGAGAGCGGCTTCAACCCGCTGCTTGGCTCCCAGTTGGGTCAGATTGACCGTTTGGATCACGACCGACCGGTCGTTGAAGACAAATCGCGAAGGGGTCTCCCGGTCCATAATGAGCCGGGAACGGAGGATGCGGTTCCGGCTCAACAGCGCGTCGAGGGATTTTTGCAGCGCGCTGCGATCTAGGTCCCCATGCAGGCGAAGCAGAACGGGAACATTATGTGCAGACCCGGCATTCTCCAGTTTGCTGAGGACCCATAACCGGCGCTGCTGCGCCGAAAGTGGGCATGCTCGGCCATTGTTGCCGTTATTGCTCACTCTGGACCTCGCAGCCTGCCGCAGCCTTCCCTTTACCGTTCATTCCTGGGTTTGTCACGACGCGCAACCAGCTTCCCCCCGCCGCAGCCCAACGAACGTCCCAAGGGACGCCCGGCGTGGGCCAGCGCAAAATATCGGCCTAACCAGCAAACCGACCCTGCGGTGCCGACGAACACACTCCTGCAAAAAGGCCAGAATCGAGAACCAGCAGACGAGGGCGCGTGCCGAACGAAATGATGGCTTTGCCAAGCCAGATTTCCCGAAAAAACAATCCAACCCTTTGGGTTTGCAGGTGGCCCACAGGTCAGCCATTGCTCCGACGCGAAACCTGCTTATTCTATTCTGCATCATCGCCTTGCCGGCTGCAATCCTTAATCGGCCTTCCATGCCGCCTATGGTCATCAACCGCCGGCCACTTTGATGCCCGGCACTCCAGCCAGTAACCATCCTGTTGGTTACCGAAGTGGCCGCTGGTGGCGTCGTCGCGGTTGGGTTCGACCTAGTCGTTCGATGCACCCCTTGCGATGCACCCCTTGCCACCGCCACTGCCGCGGCGCAACCTTCAGGCGCCGGCACCGGCAGAATCTGCCAGTTCTGCGCTTCTGAGGGATCGGGCCGGGTCGTCAGCCTGGCCTCCGACTCGCCAGCGCCAATGGATACGTCGAACCCGGCCAGCGGAAACGACAGCCCGTGGCCTCGCGCCTTCAAAAACGCTTCCTTGCGGGTCCAGCAACGAAAGAAAGCTTCGCGCTGCTCGGCTTCCGGCAAGCTCAACAGGGCCCGCTGTTCCGCCGGGGAGAAAAATCGCCCCGCAATGTCTCGAGGAATGACATCTTCCCGGACCCGCTCTACATCCACTCCTATGGCACGCTGCCTGCAAATCCCCAGCAGCACCGTCCCTTGCGTATGCGACAGATTGAATTGCAAGTCTGTGTCGGTCTCCAGGCCAAACCCCGCCAGCGCAGGCTTCCCGTGCTCCGAATAGCAGAAGCGCAGCTCGCGAGGGTCAGCCTCGAGATATGCGGCCAAAACCGTGCGCAACATGCCGCGCGCGAATGCAAAATCTTTGCGGTCGCGTTCAAAACGGAAACGGTCGCGGCGCTCGGCTTCGTCCGCCGAAAGCAGGCTGTCGAGATGCGGAAGCAGGGACGCGCGCTCTTGCGGACTGGCATGCCACAAATGAATGCCGGCGCTATCCAGTTCAGGAACGAGCAACTGCTCCAGCCTGGCAGGAAACACCAGGCCTAGCAACTGCATGGCGTCTTGTGAAGCCATCAACATGGTCAGCGCGTGGCGACCTCCTCGGCAGGCCCAGCTTGTTTTTCAGCATGGGGCGAGCCGCCGTTTCTAGAATGCAGATGGTCCAGGGTTTGTGCCATGGCAGTTGCCAGGTTGCGCACATAGGGCTCACGCAACAGAAGCAAATGCTTTCCGTCGGGGATGATGTGCGTCTCCACTCCCGTCTCCGTTCTCGATCCCCAGCCCAGAAGCGGGTCCCCGTAGTAATAAAACGGTTGTTTGGGAATCTTGTAAACCGTGATGCGGCTCTGCACCCTCGAGGGCACAAAATCGGCGCCTGGCCAATAGGCGGCGATCCATTCGCTCGGCTCCCGCGCGTCCTTCGAACCCACTAGCCGCCGCGTCCGGTTGACCAGTGCCTCGCAGGCCATGGTGGTTCTTGCTTTCAACGGCCGCCGCCACCAGCGCTGCAGGCGGTCGAAGTAGTAATAGATTTTCCACAGCGTCCGGTTTTGCGTGTTTTCGATCACCCAGGTGTCGATGATGGCCAGCAAATTTACCCTCTGTCCCTGCGCTTCCAAGATTCGCGTCATCTCGAACGCGATGCGCGCGCCCTCGCAAGTACCTCCGATGTGATACGGGCCTTCAGGTTGTATTGTCCGCATCGCGGCAATGTATTCGCCCGCCACCTGCTCGTATTCCTTCTGGCTGTAAGGCCGTTTGGTGGTGTGCGGACCCGGCCCCGGAGTCTGTAGGGTATAGAAGGGTTGCTCTTTTCCCAGATGCTTCGAGAGAGGAATGTAGCCCAGGGCATTCATCCCCGCCAGCACCGCGGCAAAGAATGGCGGCCGGTTTCCACCCGCCTGAATCTGCTGCACCACGGTCCGCGGCACGATCGTCGTTCCACGAATAATTCCAGCCAAATGCTCGATGGTGGCGCCCTGGAAAAGCGCAGTCAACGGAATCTCCACCTCGGTGGTTTTCTGGATCTCGTCCATCAGGCGAACCGCCATCAGCGAATGCCCGCCCAGATCGAAGAAATCGTCCGTAACCCCAATGGTTTCCACCTTGAGGATGTCCCGCCAGATCTTGACCAGCTTGCCTTCCAGTTCATCGCGCGGCGGCACCACAGCGGCCGGGGAGGTGGACTGGAAATCCGGCTTGGGCAGGGCTTTGCGGTTCACTTTGCCATTCGGCGTCAGCGGCAGCGCTTCTAATTCCACAATCGCCGTGGGGAGCATGTAATCCGGCAGCCTCTGCTTCAGATGCGCGCGCGCCTCGGTCAGACTCAGATGCGACTCAGGCTTCGCCACGATGTAGGCGACCAGGCGCTTGTCTCCGGGCGCGTCTTCGCGCGTCGCGACCACCGCCTGCTGCACCGCCGGATGCTGGGCCAGCACGGTTTCGATTTCTCCCAGCTCGATGCGGAAGCCGCGAATCTTGACTTGAAAATCTGTTCGCCCTAGATACTGCACGTTGCCGTCGGGAAGGTAGCGCACCAAGTCGCCAGTGCGGTAAAGACGTGCGCCTGTAGCTTTGCTAACCCGCAGTTCATCAAAAGGATCCGCGACAAATTTTTCCGCCGTCAGCTCGGGTCGACCAAGGTAGCCCTTGGCCACGCCCTCGCCGCCGATGTAAAGTTCTCCGCCAACCCCAACCGGCACCGGCTTCATGCCGGCATCGAGAACGTAGAACATGGTGTTGGCGATGGGCTTGCCGATCGAAGCGGTTGCGTTCGCCGATTGCACTCGGTACACCGATGACCAGATTGTGGTTTCCGTTGGGCCGTACATATTCCACAATTGTGCGCAGCGGGGAAGCAGTTGCGCCGCCAGATCTCCGGGAAGCGCTTCGCCGCCGCACAAAACCCGCAGTTCCGGCGACCCCGCCCATCCCGAATCAATCAGCATGCGCCAACTCGCGGGGGTCGCCTGCATCACCGTCGGCCGCAGCCGCTGTATCATCTGTAGCAACTTCCGCCCGTCGGAGGCCTCCGCCCGCGAGGCCAGAATCACTTTCGCTCCGCTGATCAGCGGCAGATAAATTTCGAGGCCCGCGATGTCGAAGGAAAGCGTGGTCACTGCCAGCAGCGTATCCTCCGCGCCTAGTCCCGGTTCGCGCTGCATGCTGGCGAGGAAATTCACCAGATTGGCATGTGTGACCTGCACCCCTTTCGGCTTGCCGGTCGATCCCGAGGTGTACAGCACATATGCCAGATTCTGCGGTTTTCCAGGGTTTAGATTGTTCTTGCTCTGCCTGGCAATTTCTTTCTGCGCCGCGTCACTGTCAATGTCAATCGCAGCAGCGCGTTTTTCTGGCAGCAGCGGCAGCAGATCCTTCTGCGTGAGCAGCAAATCCACTCCTGCATCGTCCAGAATGAATCCAATTCGTTCCTTGGGATACGCCGGATCCAGAGGAATATAAGCTCCGCCGGATTTCAGCACACCCAGCAGCGCAATCACCATATTGATGGAGCGCTCGACGAAGATGCCGACCAGTGTTTCCGCACCCGCCCTTTTTTGTTGCAGATAGTGCGCCAGTTGATTGGCGCGCTCGTTTAACTCGCGGTAGCTAATCTTTTCTTTGCCCATCACAACCGCGACCGCGTTGGGCGTCTTCTCGGCCTGCTGTTCGATCATCTTATGCAGGCACAAGTGCCGCGGATATTCGGCCGCCGTCGCATTCCAATCCACCAGAATCTGCTCGCGTTCTCGCTCGCTCAGCAGCGGCAGGTCTGCCAGTTTGGCATCGGGATTGGCCACTGCCGCCTGCAACAGCACCTGAAAATGTTCCAACAGCAGTTCCATCGTCGATCGGTCGAACAAATCGGTGTTGTATTCCAGCGTAGTGCGCAAACCTTCGCGGTCCTCAGCTGCAATCAGGGTGAAATCAAACTTGGAACTCTCGCCGGGAAGCGGGAACGGTCCCACTTGCGTCCCCGCCATTTTTCGATTTGAGAAGGGAGCGTTTTGCAGAATGAACATCACTTGAAACAGCGGATTGCGGCTCAGGTCGCGGTCAGGCTTTAATTCTTCCACCAGTTTTTCAAACGGCACATCCTGATGCGCGTACGCGCCCATGGCCGTTTCCCGCACTCGGGCCAGCAACTCGCGGAAGCTGGGATTCCCGGAAAGATCGGCGCGCAGGACCAGCGTATTCACAAAAAAGGCGATCAGATTTTCCAGTTCCGCCCGCGTTCGCCCGGCAATCGGCGAACCGACGACAATATCGTCCTGCCCTGAATAGCGCGACAGCAGCACATTGAACGCCGCCAGCAGCGTCATGAATAACGTCGCGCCCTCTTTGCGGCCCAGGGCTGCGATCTGCTCCGTCAGCGGCTTGGGTAGCATCAGAGTGCACTTGGCCCCACGGAAACTCTGCCGCGCCGGACGCGGGTGGTCGGTAGGAAGATCCAGACTCGCCGGTGCGCCGCCCAGATTCTTTTTCCAATACGAGAGTTGACCCTCCAGCATCTCGCCGGAGAGCAGTTCCCGCTGCCACACCGCGTAGTCCGCGTACTGGATGGGTAATTTCGGAAGTTCCGCGGGCTTGCCGGTGACTGCCTGCTCGTATAACTCCGTCAGCTCGTTCCACAGCACGCCTAAGGACCAGCGATCGCTGATGATGTGATGTGTACTCAGAATGAAAACGTGGTCGCTCTCGCTCAGCTTCAACAGCAAAGCCCGAACTAGAGGTCCGCTTTGCAGTTTGAACGGCCGAGCGATCTCCGCCAAAGCCAGCTTGCGCACTTCCGCTTCGCGCGCGCTTTCGGGCAGAGAAGATAGGTCGGCGGTGCGGATGCGGATTTCAACCGAGCGCGCGATCACCTGCGCCGGGTTCCCTTGGACCATTTGGAACGTAGTTCGCAGCGCTTCGTGCCGGGCTATGATCTGATTCAGCGATTGCTCCAGCGCCTCCACGTTCAAAGTGCCTTTCAAGCGGGCCACATCCGGCACGTTGTACAGCGAATTGTCAGGTTCGAGTCTGTCCAGGAACCACATCCGCTGTTGCGCGAAAGAGAGCGGCAGGAGCTGATCTCGGGATACGGTTTTCAAAGCAGACGCTTGTCGTCCTTGTCCCGCGCCTTTCAGGGCGAGAACTTTTTCCGCCACTCCGGCTACGGTTGGAGCCTCAAACAGCGCGCGCAGTGGCAGATCAACTTGAAATTCCTGCCGGATTCGCGACACCACTTGCGTAGCCAGCAAGGAATGTCCGCCCAGCGCGAAGAAATTATCGTGAATGCCGACTTGATCGAGCTTCAGCACTTCCGCCCAGATTGCAGAACTGATTTCCTCGGCCGGTGTACGGGCACCCTGGAATTCGCTTTCCAGTTCGGGCCGCGTGTATTCCGGCGTCGGCAGCTTGCTGCGGTCCACTTTCCCGTTCGGAGAAAGCGGGAACCGCTCCATCTCCACCATCGCCACCGGGACCATATAATCCGGCACCCGCTCCTTCACCCAAGCGCGCAGTTCGGCAGCGTTGATCGTCTGATCAGCGGCGGGAATTAGATATCCCACGAGCCGCTTGTCGCCGGCAACGTCTTCGCGCGCCACCACCACGCACTCCTGCACCGACGGATGTTTCCCGAGCGCCGCTTCAATCTCGCCCAGCTCAATTCGATACCCGCGAATCTTGACTTGATGATCGGCGCGTCCCTGGAATTCGATGCGCCCATCGGGAAGAAACCGTCCCAGGTCTCCGGTTTTGTAAAAAGTCGCTCCGGGTTTCGTAGAGAACGGATCGGGAACAAATTTTGCTGCTGTCAGTTCTGGCTGGCCCAAGTATCCAGCGGCAACTCCGTCGCCGCCAATGTGGATTTCCCCCGCAACTCCAACCGGAACTGGTTGCAGGTTTTTATCAAGAATGTAAATCTGCTGGTTCGCCAGCGGACGGCCCACCACAATCGGCTCATCCTCATCCGCCGAGCGGAAATGATGAAACGCCGACCACACCGTGGTCTCGGTCGGACCGTAGAAGTTGTACAAAGACTTGTCGGCCTCAAGCAGTCGCCGGCAAAGATCGCTCGGCAGCGGCTCGGCCCCGATGACTCTCTTCAATCCCTTGCCGGTAAATCCCGCTTCCAGCAGCAGGCTCCACGTCGTCGGCGTGGCATGAACGACTGTTGCTCCAGTACGCCGCAAAACCTCGGCCAACTCTTCGCCGTTTGCTGCCAAGTGCCGTTTGCCGATTACCACCCGCCCGCCAGAAATCAGCGCGAGATACAGTTCCGGGATGCACATGTCGAAAGCAAATGAAGCCAGCGCCGGAAAAACATCGTCCGTGCCCATCTTCAATTCCTTCGCCATCGCGGTGAGCAGATTCACCACTCCGCGGTGCCGTACTTGCACGCCTTTTGGTCGCCCGGTGGAACCGGAAGTAAAAATCACATAGGCCAGATCTTCCGGCGTTACAGAAACATTCGGGCTAGCGTCACTTTCCTTGGCAATCTCTGCCCAATCGGTATCAAGGCAGATCACTTCCGGGCGGTTCGCGGGCAACGAGTCCGCTAGCGCCCTCTGGGTTAGAAGTACTGGAACCTGCGCATCTTCCAGCGTCAATCGAATGCGTTCGCCAGGATAAGCGGGATCGAGCGGCACATACGCCGCTCCAGATTTTTGAATGCCCAGCAGCCCGACCATCATTTCCAGCGATCGCTCGACAAAAATCCCAATCCGCTGCCCCGGCCCGACGCCGCGTTTTCGCAGCGCATTCGCCAGTTGGTTAGCCTTCGCGTCCAGTTCGCGATAGCTCAACTTCTTGTCGTCAGCAGCGCTCTCGCCGGCGATTACGCACGCAACCGCTTTCGGTGTTTTTGCTGCTTGCCGCTCAATCAATTGGTGCAGGCAGAGATCGCGCGGATATTCCGCCGCCGTTGCATTCCAGTCCACCAGAATCTGGGCGCGTTCTTTCCCGGACAGCAGTTGCAGCCGCGAAACTTTTGCCTCTGGATGTGCCAGAGCGGACTCCAGCAGTGCTTCATAGTGCACAATCATTTGCTGGATGGTCTCGGCGTCAAAAAGGTCTGTGTTGTATTCGAAGCGGCCGCGAAGCCCGTCGGGAGTCTCCGACAGAAACGCCGAAATATCGAACTTGGCCGCGGCTTCGCCCAAATCCATCGCGCTTACTTTCAATCCTGCGAGCTCGAAGGCCTGCCGCGGCGCGTTCTGCAGTGAGAACATCACCTGGAACAACGGATTCTGGCTGAGATTGCGTTCCGGACGAAGTTCCTCGACTAACTTTTCAAACGGAACGTCCTGATGCGCGTATGCGCCCAGCGCCGATTCCTTAACCTGGGCCAGAACGGCGTCGAAACTCGGATCGTCCGAAAGCTGAGCGCGCAACACCAGCGTGTTGGCGAAGAACCCGATCATTTCTTCCAGCTCGGCGCGATTGCGGCTGGCGATCGGCGTGCCAACAACGATGTCGTCCTGATTGCTGTAGCGCGAAAGCAGAATCTGGAACCCCGCCAGCAGGGTCATAAATAATGTTGCCCCGCGCTCGCGGCTGAAGCTCGTCAGCCTGTCGACAAACTCTTTCGAGTAGGCTACTGGCATCTTGGCGCCATTGAAACTCTGCACTGCGGGCCGCGGACGGTCCGTCGGCAAATCCAGTGTCGCCGGAATGGCCGCTAGTTGCTGCTTCCAATACGAAAGTTGTTTTTCGAGATTGGCGCCCTGGAACTGCTTGCGCTGCCAGACTGCATAGTCGGCATACTGGAGCTTGGGCTCAGGCAGCGGAGACGGTTGTCCCGTGCCGAAGGCTTCATACAACGCGTCCAATTCGCGAATCAGAATTCTTCGCGACCAGCCGTCAAAAATAATGTGATGCAGAGTCAGCAGCAGGATGTGTTCGTGCGCGCCCAGTCGGAGTAACTGCGCCCGCACCAGCGGCCCGCGCTCCAAATCGAACGGTTTGCGTGCTTCAGCAAATGCCAGCTTCTGCGCTTCTTCTTCGGGATTTGCGCGACCGCTGAGGTCCAACACCGGCACGGCAAGGGAAAGTTCTCCGCCTACAACCTGCACCGGCGCGCCGTCTTTCCATGAAAATGTTGTACGAAGGATTTCGTGCCGCCGGACAATTTCGTTCAGGCTGCGCCGCAGCGCCTCCGGGTCCAGCTTGCCGCTGATGCGCAGCGACCACGGGATGAGATACGAGGTGCCGCCGGGCTGCAGTTGCTCCAGGAACCACAGGCGTTGCTGGGCAAACGTGGCGGGAAACACGTATGTCCCGGCGGCCACAGCTGATGCGGAGTTATTCCCCGTCGTTTCCACGCTCACCTTTGCAGAGTTCAGCGGCAGCGCCCGGGGAAGGCGCAATCTCAGCCTGAGCTATTCTATGCAAAACCATACCAACTTGCTGCAACAAAATCTCGCTAAAAAACCGAAGTTCTACCGCCTAAGCCTTGTACGCTTCCCGCGCTACCCGGGCGATCCCCATGTCGCCGTCGCTGCCGGCCGGGACTGACTGGGCCTCCTCCACCGCCTTGGCCAGGCCGCTCACCAGCGGCTGGTCGAACATCGCCCGCATCGGTATTTCGACTGAAAAGCGCTCACGAATCCTCGAAATGACTTGCGTGGCCAGCAGCGAGTGGCCGCCGAGGTCGAAGAAGTTGTCGTCTACGCTGATTTGATCGGGCGTTCGCCGCAGCACCTCGGCCCAGATTTCGGCAATCGCCTTTTCGGTTGCCGTGCTCGGCGGGGTGTAGGTTCTCGCCGCGGTGAGTTGCTCCGGCTCGGGCAAGGCCTGGCGATCGATTTTCCCGTTGGCATTCAGCGGCAGCTTGGCCAGCACCATCACCGCTTGCGGGACCATGTAGTCCGGCAGTTCCTGCTTGAGATATATTCGCAGAGTTTCGCCCGTGACTCCTGCGCCCGAGCCTGAACCGGAAGCCGCGTCGCGATGCGCCACCACGTACGCCAGCAGCCGCTTCTCGCCCGGCTCATCTTTTTCTTTTTCCGCCGCTGCCGCGCGCGCCAGCACCACTGCGTGCTTTACTCCCGGGTGCCGCGCCAGCACCGCTTCAATCTCTCCCAGCTCGATGCGGAAGCCGCGAATCTTTACCTGATCATCGCCGCGCCCCAGGAACTCAATGTTCCCGTCCTCCCCGTAGCGCGCCAGATCGCCGGTGCGATACATCGTTTTTCCAGCCCCAGAAGACGCATCGTTCGCAAACGGATTCGGAATAAATCTTTCAGACGTTTTTTCCGCCTGCCCCAGATAGCCCGCCGTCACTCCCGCGCCCGCGATATATAACTCGCCGATCACTCCCACCGGTACCGGCTCCAGATTCGCGTCGAGGATGTACACCTGCGTGTTCTGAATCGGTCGCCCAATCGGAATGCTGGCCAGACCGGCATGTTTCCAGTCGTAGTCTTTGCCTTTGTTCTGATCTCTACCGCGCAGCTTCAGGGTCAGCGAACCGACGGTAGTTTCCGTCGGCCCGTAGTGATTCAGAATTTCGCAGCTGGGATTTAATGCTTCGATCTTTTCCAGCAGCTTCGGCGTCAGCGTCTCGCCGCCGAAAATCAGATATTTCCGTGGCAGCAACTTCGCTGCGTCGTCGGATTGCACCAGCGCCTGCAAATGCGATGGCACTATCTTCAACACGTCAATCGGATATTTTCCGACATACTCTGCGAACTTTCGCGGATCGGTCGCCATCTCGTAGCCCACAATGTGCAGCGTGCCGCCAGAAATCAACGATGGATAAATGCACGTGTTCCCCAAATCCGCGCCCAGCGTCGAAACCGTGGCGAACTGCAAGCCTTCGGGATGTTTCTCCAGATCTAATCTTTTCGTAATGAAATCCGCGTAGTTGACCAGATTCCGATGCCGCACCGCCACGCCCTTCGGCACCCCCGTCGATCCCGAGGTGTAAATCACATACACCAGATTTTCCGGCGTGGTGTTCGCAGCCGGATTCGTTTTCGATTCCTTCGCCCAGAGATGCTGCTCGCGATCGAGAACGATGGTAGCTCCACCAAACTCTGGCAGCTGCGCCGAGAGTTTTGCTTCGGTAATCACCGCCGCCGCGCCGTGAAGTTGCTGCA
>Ga0210407_10000218_pt1 | contig 71374 bp, 73 predicted proteins | sample IncBWC27MmetaG_FD_150860 | JGI IMG/M metagenome (GOLD analysis project Ga0210407, IMG submission 150860) | Forest soil microbial communities from Barre Woods Harvard Forest LTER site, Petersham, Massachusetts, United States - Inc-BW-C-27-M | ecosystem: Environmental > Terrestrial > Soil >...
GATCACCCAGGCATTGCAGAAGCTTACGCCAAGGGAACGCATGGTGTTTGAGCTGAAGCATTATCAGGGGCTGCGGTTGCGGACTATCGGCGAAATGCTGAACACCACCGAAGAGACCGCAAAGAATACACTGTTTCGGGCCACACAAAAGCTGCGCGGCGTATTGTCGCCCATGCGGCAAAGGTAAGAGAGCGGGAGATTTTTATGAACTGCGATTGGACCAAAGAAAATATCGTGTTGTACGTCTACGAAGAACTGGCCGACGACGCCAAGTTCGAACTGGAAAGCCATGTCCAGCGTTGCCTGCCGTGCAGGCACGAGCTTGAATCGGCGCTGGAACTTAAGAAGAGCCTGGCTCTGTTTCCGGTGCAGGAAATCTCGCCGAATTTCCTCGCCGCCAGCCGCATGAAGTTGCAGGAATCGCTGGAGCACGCGGAACAGTCCGCCGGCTGGCGCCACTTCATCTTCGACTTCGCAGGATGGTTGCACCAGATCAAGCTGGCGCCCGCCTTGACGGTTGCTCTGCTGATGATTGGCTTTACCGGTGGTGCTTTGACCGCGTACAAGATACGCCCCGGAGAGCAGATTGGTCCCACTCCCGCCCCAGAGACCAACGCCAGCGTTGCCAGTGTCCAATCCGTTGTCGCCGATCCCAACTCCCACCAGATTTCCATCAAGTACGACACGTTGAGCCCGCAGATGGCGCAAGGCGCAGCCAACGATCCGAAAATTCAGCAACTGTTGTTGTTGGCGGCCCGCAGTGCTCAGGATGGCGTACGGCACGACGCTTATGATGTGTTGACTACGAGGCCTGAAAACGAAGACAATGCCGTGCGCGAAGCGCTGATCTACGCTGTCCGCTATGACAAAAACCCGGGTGTTCGCCTGCGGGCCCTGGAAGGGCTCAAGGGTTACGTAAGAGATGACGTCCACGTGCGCGATGCCGTACTGGAAGCGCTCATGCACGATACCAACGCCGGAGTACGGCAGACAGCCATAGGCCTGCTCGATCCGGTAAAAGCGGACATGAGCGTGCGCGAAGCCCTGCGCGCGCTGGCCGATCACGACGACAACAAGTTCATCAAGGCAGAATCGAAGCGGGTACTGGCAAGCATGCCAAACTTCGAGTAAAGAGTAACGAATAACAGAAAAACGACACGGAAACCGGTCAGACATTATGAGGAGACAAACACAACTCGCGGCACTGTTTCTAACGGCCAGCCTGGCCGCGGTGGCGCAAAACTCCAGCCCTAAAGTATTTCGCTCGGGCAACGAATGGGTGGAAGAGATCAACGGTACGCTCACAGCGGGCAAAGTTGTAAAAGCCAAGACCAGCGGCGGCGATATCAAGGTACAGGGCGGCACACAGAATAACGTCACATATGTGATCCGGAAGCGTGTGCATGCCCGGTCGGAAGACGCAGCACGCAAGCAATTCGCATTTTTAAAGACCAGTGCCTATAACTCCGGCGAGATTGCTTTCTTGCGCGCCGAATGCGGGGGGTCGAACGGGTCAGCGGATTTTGAGATCCACGTGCCGAGCCAGACTTCCCTCATCAAGCTGGACACCGACGGCGGAGCGGTCACGGCGACAAATATTTCCGGACAAGTCGAAGCCAACACCGGCGGCGGCACGATCCAAATGGACCAGATTGGCGGGATCGTACTCGCCCAGAGCGGCGGCGGCGACATCGAGATTGGCAAGACCAGCAGTGACGTGCAGTTGGACACCGGCGGCGGTAATATCCGCGTGATTGGGGCCGGCGGCAACGTCAAGGCGTCCTCGGGCGGCGGCGACGTAAACATTGGTTACGGCAAGATCATGGTTTTGGATACCGGCGGCGGCTCCATTACGGTGTCCAAATGCACCGGACAGCTCAAAGCCTCCAGCGGCGGCGGCAACCTGGATTTGAGCGATATCAGCGGAACCGCGCAACTCGAAACGGGGAGTGGGACCATTCACATCGGCCCGGTCCACGGAGGTGTACGGGCGGAAACCGGCGCCGGCAACATTGTCGCCAATCTGGCTGGCGTAAAGAACTCGTTTAGCGCCTCCCGCCTGGAGACTTCCATGGGAGACATTGTTGTCTATGTCCCCGAAGATCTTGGAGTGACGATTCACGCCGCGGTAGATGTGGCCAGGGGAAAAGGAATTCTTAGCGACCTTTCCGGGCTGACGATTACGGCTTCAGGAGAAGGCGCGGGGCCGCGCGAAGTCTATGCAGAAGGCAGCTTGAATGGCGGCGGGCCGGTACTTCACGTCCACACAGTTTCGGGAAATATTCAGTTCAAACGCAAGGACAAGGACAAAGAACAGAAATGAACGCCATCAGGGAGCAATGACATGAGAAGGAAGCTTACATTCGCACTAGTGCTGGGGGGACTGTTGTTCCCGGCCGTGTCCGCCTTTGCCCTATCCGATCCGGGTGGGCAAGTGAAGCAATCGCCGGAAGGTTTCTTTTACTCCGGCGGCCGTTCTTCCTATTTGGGTGTTGATATCCAGGACGTCACCGCCGATCGCGTCAGCGCGCTGAAACTCAAGGAAGAACGCGGCGTGGAAGTGACCATGGTGGACCAGGACGCTCCCGCCGGGAAAGCAGGGCTCAAAGAGCATGACGTGATCCTGGAATTCAATGGCGCCAGGGTAGAAAGCGGAGAACAGATCCGCCGCATGCTTCGCGAGACCCCGGCTGGACGCACCGTGGCACTGGGCATCAGCCGCGACGGCAACCCCATGACGATCAATGTTCAACTCGCCGATCGGAGTAAGATCGCCGCGGATCACATGCCGCAGATTGTCATTCCCAGGCCGCTGCCTGCGATACCGGACATCGAGATTCCCGCAATTCGGTGGCAGGTACTCTCCCCGACAATGGGCGTGCAAGTCGAGACGGTTGGCCGCCAATTGGGAGAATACTTTGGAATCAAGGACGGTGAAGGGATCCTGGTGAAGTCCGTGGAAAAGAACAGTCCGGCGGAGAAGGCCGGGCTAAAGGCCGGAGACATCATCGTCCGGGCCGATAATGAAAAAATTTCAGACCGTGCCGATTTGCGCCGGGTCGTCCGCAACCACCACAAAGGCGGAAAGCTCCCTCTGGGCATCGTCCGCGACCGAAAGGAACAGACGATCACCGTGGACCTGCCGGAGCCCAAGACAAAAGATTCTTCTGAAATCTATATCGAAGTGCCTGACGTGGACGTCTTAACGGACGAAATACACGACTGGGTCAAAGAAATAGGCCCGGAGACGCAGCGAGTGGTCGTCAGCGAACTGCAACCGCAGATACGGGCGGCTGTCCGCGCCAGCACGCGTCAGATAGGGCCAGAGGTGGAAAGGGCTCTTCGGCAGGCCCAGGAAGAAATGCAGCGCATGAAGAAGCAGTTACAAGTGAACTGCGCCGACAGAATTTGAGCAGGAACCTGATGTCCCCCGAGCGTGGCCGTCGCGGCCACGCTTTTTTGTTGTGACGACGATTATGAAAATCCGGTCCGCTCTATTCCGTCCAGCGGCGGAAGATCAGAGATCCGTTGGTGCCACCAAATCCGAAAGAGTTGGAGAGAGCAATATTAATGGAGGCTTTGCGGGCAACGTTGGGAACATAGTCCAGGTCGCACGCTGGGTCCGGGTTGTCCAGGTTAATCGTTGGCGGAAGTATCCCGTCTCTGAGGGCCAGGATCGTAATGCCCGCTTCCAACCCGCCTGCGCCGCCGAGCAAGTGCCCGGTCATGGACTTGGTGGAACTTACCGCCACTTTGGTTTCTGCGCCGAACGTGCGCTTGATTGCCTGTGTTTCCAGCGCATCGCCGATCGGCGTTGAAGTCCCATGCGCATTCACGTAGTCAATGTCCGCAGGCGTGATCTTGGCATCGAGGATCGCGTTCATCATCACGCGGGAGCCGCCTTCACCGCCTTCAGCAGGTTGCGTAATGTGATAAGCATCGGCGCTCATGCCGTAGCCGATGATTTCGGAAAGAATCTTCGCGCCGCGTCGTCGCGCATACTCCAGCTCTTCCAGCACAAGGATCCCGGCGCCTTCCGCGATTACAAAGCCGTCCCGCCCGGAGTCCCAGGGGCGACTGGCCTTTTCGGGTTCGTCATTACGGAGGGATACGGCGCGCATGGCGGCGAACCCGCCAACGCCCATGGGCGTAATCGGGGCTTCCGCCCCGCCCGCGATCATCACTTCGGCAGCCTCACGCTGGATGATCTTGTAAGCATCACCGATGGCGTGCGCGCTGGTTGTACATGCTGTGGCCGTGGCTTCATTCGGCCCTTTGGCCCCATAGCGGATGCTGATATGCCCGGCTGCCAGGTTCACGATGGCCGCGGGAATGAAAAAAGGAGAGATCTTGCGCGGCCCGCCCTGCAACAGGGCCAGATGTTCGCGCTCGATAATGTCAAACCCGCCGACGCCGGAGCCGACGTGAACGCCGACGCGAGTATCGTTCTCCGGCGTGATCTGCAAGCCGGACATCTTCATGGCTTCATCCGTGGCCGCCAGCGCCAGGTGAATGAAGCGGGCCATCTTTTTGATTTCTTTTTTCTCGATCCAGTTCAGAGGATCAAAGTTCCTGACTTCCGCGGCGATCCGGCAGGCAAAATTGCTGGCGTCAAAATGCGTGATCTTGCCCACGCCACTCTGGCCGGCAACGATGTTCTTCCAGACTTCCGCGCTGGTATTGCCTACTCCACAAATCAGACCCAGACCCGTGACGACGACTCTTCTGGCCAACCTACTTGCCGCCTTTCGCGTGTTTGTCGATGTATTCAATCGCGTCCTTGACGGTGCGAATCTTCTCCGCGTCCTCGTCGGGAATCTCGATGTCGAAGGCTTCTTCGAAGGCCATGACCAGCTCCACCGTGTCGAGTGAATCGGCGCCAAGGTCGTCTACGAAGGAGGCGGTGGGCGTGACTTCGCCCTCATCTACTCCAAGTTGCTCTACTATGATCTGTTTTACCTTCTCTTCCACTGCTGCCATGGGATTGCGTCTCCTTCTTCTTTTTCTTGAAATTGTTGTCCCGGCCCTCTTACTGTTTCACCGACTTGGCGTTCTTTTCCAGGTACGCGATCGCCTGCCCGACGGTGTGAATGTTTCCGGCCAACTCGCCGGGAATTTCCAGATTGAACGCCGTTTCAAAAGCCCCGATGAGTTCCGTTTGGTCCAGATCGTCCGCTCCCAGATCGCCGGTAAAAGATGCCTCCAGAGTGACATCGGCCGGATCCACCCCGAGCTGGTCCACCACAATCTGCCTTACTTTTTCCTCTACTGAGGGCATTTACAGAACTTCTCCGGCCAGTAAGAGCGACCGCCTAGTGTAACGGTTGGAAAAATGTTGTGTAAAGGGCTGAAACCTCAACCCGGCCTTCGGGCTATTACCGGCGACTGCGGTCCCAGGAGCAACGGCGCCAACCGCGGTGTCCAGATTTAGCGTCGCCTTAGGTGCAATAACCCGCTGGAAGTCCTGCATGGCATCGAAGAAAATCGCCGGATCTGACTGATTCTGAGATGTCGCCGCTGCCATTTTCCCTCTCGTCACATTCTAACCTTTGCGGCCTTTCTCGGCTGGCTGGGCTCGCTTACAATGGCAGTTTGCCTGCCAAGAACCAGCTCCTGCTCAAATACAGTGCAATGGTCGCCGCTTTAAAGGCCCTGGGCGCCTGGGGCGTGCTGATCACGGCTACTCTGGACTCCTGCGCCTTTGGCATCCCCATGGACCCGCTGGTGGCCAGCTACGTCTATGCCAGCCCGGGGCGCGCCTGGCTCTATTGCCTGATGGGTGCGCTTGGAGGGGCGATTGGCAGCTTGATTCCCTACGCCCTGGGACGGGCCGGCGGAGAGCTGTTCCTCCTGAAACGCATTGATGAAGCCAGACTGACGCGTCTGCGCGACCGCTTCGAGAGACAGGAGTTTCTGGCCCTGATGGTCCCGGCCATGTTGCCCCCGCCTACACCCTTCAAGCTGTTTGTTTTCGCGGCCGGCGTCTTTGAGATGAAAGTGCCGCAATTCCTGCTGGCGATTTTCATCGGCCGGCTCTTGCGCTTCGGCATCCTGGCCCTGCTGACGGTGATTTTTGGTCCGCAGATTGTCACCGAGACGAAAGAGCTGATAAAGCACCACCCGGTGTTGCTCGCGCTGATAGCAATTGTGATCTTGGTCCTCGGCTATGTAGCTTTCCGGCTCATGCAGTCCCCAAGGGAAGTCGCGGCTGAAATCGGGAGCAACGGTCCCAAAAGCGAAGAATCGCCCGGGAGCTTGTAGAAAGTTTTCGGGGCGGGCCTAGAGAGCCTGACGCCGGTGCGATTCAGCACCGCTCAAGCGGGGAGCCAGCAGCGGGACACCGAAAAACATCACCGAAAAGATAAAGTCAGAGGCAATTCCCTTCTGAAAGAAGGGAAGCCCGGCGACATAGCACGCCGTCAAGCCGGAGAAGGTCTTTGGATACATGTTCCACGTGGCCCACACGGCGAAGTTGCTGAGCAGGAAGAACGATACCGACAAGGCCAGCGACGCGCCGATGACGTAGAGGGGCTTGATCCGGTCCTTCAGCAACGATCCAAGAAAGCAGGCTCCCACGTACCATGCCAGAGTGATCATCTGGTCGGCATGGAACGCGTAACCGTACTTGCTATTGAGAAAAACATCCGCGGCAGCGAGCACCGGCAGCAGGAACAAAAATTCTTTGCGTGAGCGGTTGGCGCCGAAGAAAAGCAGGGAGGCGCCCAACGGGGTGAATCCAAACGTCACGCCCGGTCCCACCACGTGAACGATGATTCCCAGAACCACAAACAAATAAGCCAGCATAGGCACCTCAAGCAGCTATTGTGACGGCTGGGAACGAACGCGTCAAGAAGCCAGGATCAGCGCAAGGAATTCGGTCCGCGACGAAGCCGTTCAGCGGGCCGGCTTCTGCGCGTTGCGTTCGCCGATATACATGTCCTGCACCTGAAGATTGGGGCCAAGGACAACGTATCCCGCCAGCGGAGGGGAATTTCGTTCCGACCGGATCGGGATTTGATAGAAACGCCAGTCCTGAAATTGCACTTTGGAACCTTTGTTATCGGGTAAGACGCTGGTTTCGATCAGCGGGTATTGCGCCCAGTCCAGATAAACCTGGCCTAGCCGCGATTTCTTGGCGGCCAGCGTGACCGGAGTCTCTTCCGGCTTGTAGCGATACACCGCCGTGTTGTCCGGGTCCACTTCACTGTTGCCGGAGTTCACCGGCAAAGCCTCCAGGAAGTCGCGGGTTTCCACGACTCCATACCAGAAGAACGGGTCCAGCATGGCCGGATAGGCGGAAACACGCAGGGCCTGCTCATCGCGGTAGGTAAGCGACTCCAGGGCATTCAAAGCGCGGCGATGCTCAAAATCTCGTGTGGCTATCACCGCGGCAACACAGAGCAGAACAAAAATGGCCGCTCCGCGTCCGCGAAACCGCGTCTTACGCGCGCCGATTTCTTCTGTAATCAGGCTGAGAAAGCCGGGCAGGACGAGCCCAAAGGCCAGCAGCCCCAGGATAAGCGGGTCCACGATAAAGACAATGTCCCACGAATACCACCGGGAATTGAACGGTGCAAAAGGGCGCACGCCATAGTTGTTCATGAAGTCCAGGAAAATGTGCGACAGACAACCCAGCAGTGCACAAATGTAGAGCCACTTCCAGTTCGGCGGACTCTTGGGCGGACTTCCTCTGGCTTTCATCAGCCGGTATATCCCGTACACGCCGGCAAGCGTGAGCGCCGCGACAAAAGGCGCGCCGAGAAAGGTGTGCGTGATCCCGCGATGGTGCTGAAAACCGGTAACGGAACCGCCGAAGTACCAGAGTACGTCAAGGTCCGGGGCTTCCGCCGCCAGAACGAGAGTGAGAGTGGCCAGGCCGGTCTTGCGGTTCAGCCCGGCCCGGCCCAAGCAGGCCCCGAACAAGAAGTGAGTGACTGGTTCCACGCTGGCTTTTCCAGCCAGCATTGTAACCGGTCAGCGCTGTCGCTTACTCGGGCATGAGCAGCGTGACCGTCTGTGGCGCAATGTTTGCTTCCACCGGCAGCATGCCCAGCAGTTCGCCATCGGCCTGGGTACGGATCCTGACGTCGTGGGAGAGGGCCGAGCAGCGGAACCATTGGGAATGCACCAGCTCGATTTGCCGCACCCTCCAGTTGAGTCCGGAGGCCACGCTGCCGAAGTAGTTGAGGAAGTGCCGGACTTTGTTCGTGCGGAACAGCACCAGACGATAGTCATTGCGCGTGAGGGCGGAGTCCAGGTTTACAAAGCGCAGCAGCCCGGGGAACTTCCGGGCGCGAATAGCCATCACCAGAGCGACTTGAGCGTTGTGCCGCCCCCCAGACCCATCTTCCCATTCAACCTGGAACATAGGATAGCGTCCGCGCAGGGCCATCCGGATCATCTCAAGAAAATAGGCATTGCGGCCGTACCGCTCCTTGGCTTGCACAGCCGTGCGGTACATCAACTCGGCGTCCGAACCTACGCCGGCAGCCACCACAAAGTAGCGCTGCCGCGGTCCTGTGCCGTCATGAGAGGTGATGACTCCGGGATGAATCTGGCGGGGCTTGTAACGCAAGAGCTTTTGCGCCGCGGCGAAAGGGTCCGAAGGCAATCGCAGGTCGGTTGCCAACAGGTTGCCGCTTCCCAGCGGCACCACGCCCAGAGCGGCGTTGGAGGAACTCAGCACCAGACCGTTCAGAGCTTCGTTGAGCGTGCCATCGCCGCCGCAGGCAATCACCGTATCAAATCCCGCGGCGACAGCAGCCTGGGTTTGTTCAATGGCGCTGCCGGCGTGGGTCGTGGCGGAGGCCTCTACCTCCAGCCCTGACGCGCGGTAAAGCTCGACAATGCGGGCCATCTGCCTTTCCCGGCGCTCGCGCCGCTGACCGGATGCCGGGTTGTAGATGAGGATGACTTTCTTCACAGATGGTCCGTCTTGGCAAACGATCCAGCGCCCGCATCAATATAATCTGGACATGCCCAGTCATCCTACAGATATTGAGCGCAAGATCGAAACTCTGCGGGAAAAAATCCGGCGACATGAGCATCTTTACCATGTTCTGGACGCACCGGAAATTAGTGACGCGGACTTCGACCGCCTGGTGCAGGAGCTGAAAAAGCTGGAAGCCGCTCATCCTGAGCTGATCACCGCGGACTCGCCCACTCAGCGCGTTGGAGGCAAGCCGCGGGAAGGCTTCGTAAAGCTGGCCCACTCCCGCCCCATGCTGTCACTCGACAACGCTTTCAGCGAGGAGGAACTTCGCGCATGGGACAGCCGCGTGCGCGAGCTGGCGGGGACGGACAAGATTGAATATGTCTGCGAGCTCAAGCTGGACGGCATGTCCATGGCGCTCCGGTACCAGGACGGAAAACTGGAACACGGTATTACTCGTGGCGATGGATCCATAGGTGAGGACGTAACCTCCAACGTCCGCACCATGCGTACTGTCCCCCTCTCCGTGCCGCCGGCTGCTTTGAAGAAGGCGGGGATTCCCGTGGACTTTGAAGTTCGTGGCGAAGTGATCATGCCGCTCGCCTCCTTTGAGCGGATGAATGAGGAACGGGAGCAGCAGGGCCTTCCCAGGCTTGCCAATCCCAGAAATGTCGCCGCAGGCACCATTCGGATGCTCGAGGCGAATCTTGTCGCCCAACGACGGCTTGATTTTTACGCGTATTTCCTGATCGTCGGCGGTAAGTACTATCCGGACAAGCATTCTGAAGCGCTGAAGGCCCTGAAAGCGGTCGGGTTCAAAGTGAATCCTCATCATGTCATAGCCCACAGCGTCGAGGAGCTGCTGGGCTTCATCGCGAAAGGCGAGAAGCTGCGGGAGACGCTACCGCACGAGATTGACGGCATCGTCATCAAAGTAAATTCGATGCGGCTCCAGGAACGGCTTGGATTCACCGGTAAAGCCCCACGCTGGGCCATTGCCTACAAGTATGCCGCGCGCAGCGGCGTGACCCAGGTCGAGGACATCCTGGTGCAGGTGGGACGCACTGGGAAACTGACTCCGGTTGCGGCGCTGAAGCCAGTTTCGATTGGCGGAACCACGGTGACCCGCGCGACGCTGCATAACGAAGACGAAATCGAACGCCTGGGCGTAAAGATCGGCGACTGGGTGACAGTCGAGCGCGGCGGCGACGTGATCCCCAAGGTCGTGGGCGTGCTGGAAGACAAACAGCACCCGCGCGGGACAAAGAAGTTTCACATGCCGGAGCGCTGTCCCGAGTGCGGCGGGCATGTTGTACGGGTTGAAGGCGAGGCTGACCATCGTTGTGTCAACGCCAATTGCCCGGCCAAGCTGCGCGAGACCATTCTGCACTTTGCCGCCCGCCCGGTCATGAACATCGAAGGCATGGGCGAATCTCTGGTCAACCAGCTCTGTGACCGCGGCCTGGTAAAGGACGTTGCCGATATCTACAAGCTCACGAAAGAAGACCTGGTTGCCTTGGACCGTTTTGGCAAGAAGTCAGCCGAGAATCTGCTCGGCGAAATCGAACAATCGCGCAAGCTTCCGCTGGAACGCGTGATCTATGGCCTGGGCATCCGCTTTGTCGGTGAGCGCACAGCGGAATTTCTGGCGGAACACTTCGGCTCCATGGACGCCCTCATGGACGCTTCCCTTGAAGAATTGCAGCAAGTGAATGAAGTGGGGCCCCGGGTTTCCGAAAGCATCCGCGAATTCTTTGATGAGCCACGTAACCGAAAGCTGGTGGAACGCCTGCGAAAATACCTTAACTTCACCGGCAAGAAGCGGGAACGTGGAACCGCGCTGGCCGGCAAGACGTTCGTGATCACGGGAACGCTCGAAAACCATTCTCGCGACGACGCCAAGCGCCTGATTGAAGATGCGGGAGGAAAGGTCTCCGGATCAGTCAGCAAGAAAACGGACTACGTCGTCGCCGGGGCTGATCCCGGGTCCAAGCTCGATAAGGCGCGCGAGCTGGGCGTGACCGTGATTGCGGAGAAAGAGATGGAGAAGCTGGTAAAGTCCTCCTGAAAAACGCGGCCCAAGGTTTTTCGTGATGATAGGACCGCTCGCTACGCTCGGGGCTTAAGAAGAGTCAGAACTTAGCGCGAATCCGCCCATACGTCGTCGCCAGGTCCTCCGGAATAACGCGCGTCTCTCCAATCACGCTGGCAAAATTGGCGTCCGCTACCCATCGCGGCAGAATGTGCATGTGGATATGCCCTGCCACGCCGGCGCCCGCGGCCTTACCAAGGTTCATCCCCAGATTCAAGCCATCTGGCCGGTAGAGTTCGCGCAAGATGCCCTCTAATTTCTGAGTAAGGGCCATCATTTCCTGGGCCGCGGCAGAGGGTAGCTTGTGCAGTGCGTCCAGGTGCTCGTAAGGGACCACCATGCTGTGTCCGGCGGTGTAAGGGAATACATTCAGGATGATAAAGCAATGCTGGCCCCGGTGGACAATGAGCGATTTCCGGTCGTCCGGTTCGCGCAGTTGCTCGCAAAAGACGCATTTCTGGGGCCCGCCCGTCGAAGTGACGTAGGCATATCGCCAGGGGGTAAAAAGGTGGTCCATGCTGAGGAACAATACCAGATCAAAATCAGATGAAACACTGGTCTGGAGGCTTTTGGGTGTTTGACACTGGTGTGGCCCGTTGCTATAGTCGAAGGGTCTTGCGGTTGGTCTGGATTGCCGCAGGATCCGGCCGTTGGGGTTACCGCCTCCCGCGTGAGCGAAGGCCAATCTTAATCAGTCCGACTCGTAACCACCAAGTTCGCCTTTCAGGTACGCTCCTTCTGCTCGAATGCATGGTCAAGCGTGTCTGGAGCGCCGAGTGATCAGAATGGACCAATACTCAGACCACGATACCGCCACCGTTTCTGATGACGAGACCAGCAGGTCGTCAGATACCGTCGAATCCTATGGAACCACGAGTACTATGACCACCGATAATCCTCAAACTCAATCCCTTGAGCGGCCCACTGCGGGCCATGCTCAAAAAGAAGAAACCCATATGGACGATTTTGCCGCCGCGCTAGAGTCCTACACCCTGGAAACCGAACCCGCGCCCAGTGAAGACAACGTCTTCAAGGGCAGCGTGATCAAGATCACTCCCACCCACGTTGTGGTGGACATTGGCTTCAAGTCCGAAGGCCTGGTGCCCATTGCCGAAGTCACCGGCCATGACGGCACCGTGAAGTTCCAGCCCGGCGACGAGATTGAGGTCATGGTACAGCGCGGGGAAAACGAAGAGGGCTCGGTGCTCCTCTCGCATGAGCGCGCGCACCGCGTCCGGATATGGGAGCAGATTGACCAGGCGCACCATTCCAAAGCGGCGGTCAAAGGGCGCATTGTCGAGCGGGTCAAGGGCGGTGTTTCCGTCGACATCGGCGTGAAGGCATTCATGCCTGGTTCCCAGGTGGATATTCACCCGGTACGCAACCTGGACACTCTCAAGGGCCAGGAGATAGAAGTCCGCGTCATCAAGCTGAACAAAAAGCGCGGAAACATCGTGGTCTCGCGCAAGGCCATCCTGGAAGATGAAGTTGCCTCCAAACGCGGCAAGACGCTCGAGCACTTGCAGGAAGGCGCAATCATGACCGGGACCGTCAAAAACCTGACGGACTACGGCGCCTTTGTGGACCTGGGCGGCATCGATGGCCTGCTTCATATTACTGACATGTCCTGGGGCCGGCTGACCCATCCGCGCGACCTGGTCCATGTGGGTGACCAGATCCAGGTCAAAGTGCTGAAATTCGATCCGGAAAAACTGCGTGTTTCTCTCGGCTTCAAGCAACTCACACCGGACCCGTGGCTGGACGCCGCGGAACGCTATCCCATTGGCGCTCGTGTCAAAGGCCGCGCACTTAGCGTGACCGACTACGGCGCCTTTGTGGAGTTGGAGCAGGGAATTGAAGGGCTGGTGCACGTCAGCGAGATGTCCTGGTCCAAGCGCATGAAACATCCCTCCAAGCTGGTGAACGTGGGCGATGAGACAGAATGCGTGGTGCTGAACGTGAATCCAACGGAGCGCCGCATCTCTCTCGGCCTGAAACAGCTTGAATCCAATCCATGGGAGCGTTTGCACGAAAAGTATCCCATCAATTCCACCGTGGAAGGCCGCGTCCGCAATCTTACGGACTTCGGGGCGTTTATTGAGATCGAGGATGGCATTGACGGTTTGGTCCACGTCAGCAATTTGAGCTGGACCAAGAGGGTCAAGCATCCTTCTGAAGTCCTGAAGAAGGGCGACAAGGTCAAAGCCCTGGTCCTGGGAATCGAACCGGAGCAGCGGCGGCTTTCCCTCGGTGTCAAGCAGCTTCAGCCGGATGCCTGGGACACGTTCTTCAGCTCGCACCGCATTGGCGACGTGGTCCGCGGCAAGGTGTTGCGTCTGGCCCAATTCGGCGCGTTCGTGGAAATCGCCGAAGGAGTAGAGGGCCTGTGCCACAACTCCGAAGCGACGGACTCGACCGGAGCGGCGGTCAAGCTGGACAGCGGCCAGGAGCACGACTTCAAGATCATCAAGATGAATACCGAGGAAAAGAAAGTCGGGCTAAGCCTGCGGGCCGTCGGCGCGGAAGCCAGCCGCGCGGACGTGGAAGCGTACAAGCATCCCGCTTCCAGCGCCACTGCGACCACGACCCTGGGTGAAATCATGAACTGGAAACGCGCAGCTAACGATCAGGAGTAGTTTCCCGAAAACTGCACCATCCAAAGGCCGCCCTCACGGGTGGCCTTTTTGTGTTTGACCAGCAGTTGCTGCCGGTACTAAACATTTGACTGCTACTTACGATGTATCCGTAAAGTGAAGTTCGCCTGTTTGCGGTCGTCAAACCCGCTGAAGGTCTTGGTGTCGCTTCGAGCGCCGTTGAACTCCGCATACACTTCGTAGTCAACGTTGGGCGCAAGGACCGGGAAACGGTAACCGCCGTCAGCGTCCGTGATGTACGTTCTGACGTTGAGGTTTTTCGTGTTCTTCAGATAGACCACGGCTTTTTCTATTGGCTGATCGCCGTCGACTACGTGGCCCACCAGGGCGCGTGTGCGCTCGCGGTTTTTCTGGGCTTCCAGCGGCTTGTTCCATGCGCCGGCCAGAACCGATAAGACTATAAGCGCGACGGCGAGTCTTCTCACCGAACACCTCCCGCAATCTTTTGCAGCTCTTGCTTGCTTAGATGCAAACTGACGTCCTGGCGTTCTTCCTGGTCAATGTGGACTTTGGCTTCCGCCCGCAATTGCTGCTTGTGCTTCTGCGGTTTGCCATTCTCGGTGGGAATGATTTCAGCCTTGCCCTCAATCACGTAGTCACCGGGGCCGGGAGGCACGCGGACTGCGAATTCTCCACGATGGTCGGAGATGAGTTCCCACTTGTGCCTGCCGCCCTGCGCGTGGACAACGACGTTTACTCCGAACATCGGCCGCTCGTCGGGGCCATAGGCGGTGCCGAAAATGAGCGCGTAGTGTTTGTGCAGGTCCTTGTCGTCGTCCTTGTCGTTGCCTGGGCTGGGGCTGGGGAAAGACAAACTGGCGCCCGCGAGCAGAACGCAAGCCAGTGCGGTGGCCCGGCCCGCGTGCGAGAGATTGTTATTCATCTTCCTCTTCTTCGTCCGTGGCGGCTTCCTCTTCGTCCTCATCAAGTTCGTCAATGGGATTAAGTTCCAGAGGGCTCTTGGTGATGACCTCAAAGTCCAAACCGCATTCCGGGCAGGACACGATCTCGCCTTCTTCGAGTTCTTCTTCGTCCAGATCGAGATCGGTTTCGCATTCCGGGCAAAGCGCCATTTCTTTCCTCCTAGCGAGTGGGGCCACAAAAAGTGGCACATGCCTATAACTATATTTAGAATCTCTGGGTGTTGCCGTCAAGTTCCCCCACGAGGTCCGAACGTTTGAAGCCATACCGCGCTGCCGGAAAGTCCCTCTTTGTGTTGGTCGCCCTCGCGACTTTTGTACCACAACCCGCGTTGGCGCAGAAGACGCCGCGCAAGGCCAGGCCGGCTTCCGTGCAGGCGGAAGACAAGACGGTCGTCAGGACCAAACACGCCATTGATCCCACCATTGTCGAGGTGCTGCATGCGGTCTCGGCGCAGCGGATCCAGCAGACCATCGCGAAGCTGGTGAGCTTCGATACCCGGTCCACGCTCTCGGTGAACAATCCGGATGCCGCGACGTCTGACAAGGGCATTGTGGCGGCGCGCAACTGGATCAAGTCGGAGTTCGAGCGCTATTCCGCGGCGTGCGGTGGCTGCCTTGAAGTGAAGACAGACACCTTCATCGAGCAGCCCAAACCTGGTCCCGGCAACAGAATTCCCGTGCCGACGGAGATACAGAACGTCTATGCCATCCTGCACGGCACGAAATCGGCGCAGGCCCGGCGAATTTATCTGGTTACGGGCCACTATGATTCGCGCAACAGCGACCCGGTAAACAGCACGGCTCCGGCGCCCGGCGCGAATGACGACGGCAGCGGGACCGCCGTTTCCCTGGAGTGTGCCCGCGTGCTGAGCAAACACAAGTTTCCCGTCACGCTGATATTTCTCACCGTGGCCGGAGAAGAGCAGGGACTCAACGGCAGCGCGCATTTTGCCAAGATGGCCAAGGCCGAGGGCTGGCAGCTGGAGGGTGTCCTGAATAACGACATTGTCGGCGGCAACCGCACTCCCGGCGACACGCAGCAGAACAGCAACTGGGTGCGCGTGTTTTCTGAAGGCGTTCCGGCGGCAGCCACCGAGGCCGACCTGCGCCGCATCCGTTCCGTGGGCGGCGAGAACGACTCCGCGTCGCGCCAGCTGGCCCGCTACATCCGCGAGATTTCGGCGACGTATAATTTCGGCCAGTTTGTCCCCAAACTCATTTTCCGCCGCGACCGCTACCTGCGCGGTGGAGACCATAGCGCCTTCAACGACCAGGGCTTCGCGGCCGTCCGTTTCACCGAGTACCGCGAAGACTTCAACCACCAGCACCAGAACGTCCGGACGGAAAAAGGCGTGGAGTACGGCGACCTGCCAAAGTTCGTCGACTATGGCTACATCGCCAACGTGGCCCGCCTGAACGCCGCCACGCTGGCCGCTCTGGCTTCCGCACCGCCGCCTCCGGCAAAGGCCAGGCTTTCCATCAAGCAACTGGAGAACGATTCCAAAATCGAATGGGACTCCGGCCCCGAAGGGACAGGCTATGAAGTGCTGTGGCGCCGCACAACCGACCCGGACTTTCCCGAAGAAAACACCACACGTACCACCGCGACCAAGATGGACCTGCCGCAATCCAAAGACAACGTGATCTTTGGAGTAAGATCGGTAGATGCCAAAGGCCATAGAAGCCTGGTGGTAATCCCCGAACCGGAGAGAGCGCGACCGGCCGAGTAGGACCGAGTGACGTCGCCGACAAAGGCTAAGAGATGAGAAGAATTGAAAGTGGCCCGCAGATCCTGAGCCTGCCGCCGTTTACACCAGCGATAACTTGGCTCATCGTAGTCAATACTGCCTTCTATTTTACGCAGTCCGTGCTGTCTAGCTCTCGGTCTGAGGAGGCGTTGCTTGAGGCGCTTGCTTTGGTTCCGAACCATGTCATTCACCATGGGCGAATCTGGGAATTGGTTACTTATTCGGTGTTGCATGGAGACCTGTGGCACTGGTTTTTTAACATGCTCTGGCTGTGGCTATTTGGCGCACGCGTGGAGATGATCCGCGGATCGCGTTATTTTCTTGAGCTGTTTTTGGCCGGAGTGATTGGAGGCGGCCTGTTTGACATCGGTCTCGCTTACACCCATGTACTGGGCGATCCAAACCGGGGCACCATTGGGGCTTCTGCTGGAGTTTTTGCCGTACTTTTGGCTTTTGGAATGTTCTTCGGGGAAACTGAAATCCATATCATTCCTCTTCCGATTCTTATCAAGGCAAAGTACTTGATTGGCATCATGATGATTACAGAACTCGCCATGTCTTTGAAAGAACGTGACGGCATTGCGCATATTGCCCACGTCGGTGGCGTAGTTTTTGGTTACCTCTTCATAAAACTCGTTCCCCGGAGAGGCTTCGGCTTCGAAATGTCGGAAGGGGTCTTCTCTCTCCGCAACTTCTATCACAAGCTGAAACGCCGCCGGGCCTCGCGGAAATTTGAGGTCTATATGCGCAAGCAAGGGCAGAATCCCCAAGACTCCCCCGATGATTCGAAGTTTCCTCCGCCCGATGACAAAAAAGACGATCGCGGAGGTTGGGTCAACTAAACTGTCCATCGGGTAATTGGTAATTGAAGATTTGAAAAACAATTACCCAATAACCAACTTACCCACTTAAGGAATCTTATTTTTCGCTCTCTCCACCCACAACGTGCAGGCGTAGAAAGTTTGTGGATCCGGTGGTGCTGCGGGTGCCGGCCACCACAGCCACCACGTCGCCTGGTTGTACTGCCTGGCGTTGCAGCATCAGGCGCTCGGCGCGCACTACCATGTCTTCCGCGTCCTGAGACGGCGTTGTCCGTATCGGCTGTACTCCCCACATGAGGTTCATGCGCGCGCAGACCGTGGGACGCGACGCCAGCGCGAAGACCGCGGACTTGGGCCGGTATTTCGAGATCAGCCGCGCCGTGGTGCCGGTTTCCGTGTAGACGGCGATGGCCCGCATGTCCAGGTCCTGTGCGGCGTGCGCCACGGATTCGCAAATCGTTTCGGAGATGGACAAGCGGCGGGGTTGGCGCCGGCGCGTCGTGAAGTCTTCCATGTTCGATTCAGCTTCCACCACGATCTTGGACATCATGGCCACGGTCTCGCGGGGATACTTGCCGCTGGCCGTTTCCGCCGACAGCATCACGGCATCGGTGCCGTCAAAGACGGCGTTGGCTACGTCGCTGGCTTCGGCGCGCGTGGGCCGCGGGTTTTCGATCATCGATTCCAGCATCTGCGTGGCCGTGATCACCGGCTTGCGCCACTCCGAAGCACGGCGGATGATCAGCTTCTGTATGACCGGAACTTTTTCCGGCGGCATCTCAACTCCCAGGTCTCCGCGCGCGACCATCACGCCATCGGAAACTTCCAGAATTTCTTCCAGATGCTCGATGGCCTGCGGCTTCTCCAGTTTGGCAATCACCCACGCGTCCGACCGATGGCCGTGCACCTGGCGTTTCACCGCGCGGACATCTTCCGCGGTGCGAATGAAAGAAACCGCGACCATGTCCACGCCGTGCTTCAGTCCGAAGGCCAGGTCTTTTTCGTCTTTCTCCGTCAGCGACGGTACGTGCACCACGGTCCCCGGCAGGTTGATTCCCTTGTGTTCGCCCAGCAGGCCGCCATTGACGATTTCGCATTCCACATCGTCGCCGCGTATGGCTTTGACGCGAAGCTCGATCAGCCCGTCGGAGAGCAGGATACGCGATCCCGGCTCCACTTCCTGGGCCAGCGCCTTGAAAGTAGTGGCGATCAGGGCCGGCGTGCCGGCGATGTCTCGCGGCGTAATCACTACGCGCGAACGGCTCTTCAGCATGACCGGCGTCCTGGACTTGAGCCGGCCCGTGCGGATCTTCGGTCCCTGCAGGTCTTGCAGCACGCAGATGGTGCGGCCTTCGTTCTCGGCGACTTTGCGCACGCGGTCCATCATCCGGGCGTGCTCTTCATGCGAGCCGTGGGAAAAATTCAGGCGGGCAACGTCCATGCCCAGCCGCATGAGGTCGCGCAGAACGGCTTCCGTGTTGCTCGCCGGTCCGAGCGTGCAGACGATCTTGGCCCTCCGCGGCGCTCCCGCGGCAATTGTTTCCAGGTCCTTCGTTCCGTTCTTCGTTCCATTCATGCGGTGGTCATGCTTTCTTTCGGGTTGCCTTTTTGCGGACAGATTCCTTGGCGGCCAATTTAGGATATATCGCGGGATATACCGCGGCGTTGAATTCCGCGCCGGTCAGCACAATCGTGGAAACAATATACAGCCACACCAGCAGGGCGATGGCCGCGCTCAGCGAACCATAGACCACGTTGTAGGTGGCGTAGTGGGTCACGTACCAGCCGAAAAACGTGGTGGCCGCAAACCACATCACCGTGGACATCACCGCTCCCGGCAGCACCCGGCGCCAGGACTGCGTCTTGGGCGTTCCGTTGTGGTAGATCAGCGCCATCATCGCAATGCTGGTCAGCATGGCAATGGACCAGCGGATCAGGTCCCAGCCCAGCAGCAGCACGGGGCGAAATTCGTGCATGGCCTGCTGCTGGATCCAGTTCTCAATCTGCTCGCCAAAGACCACCAGAAACGTGGCAAACAGAAGCGGCACCAGGGCCAGAAGCACCAGGTAAAAGGCCACGGCGCGTTCTTTCCAGAAGCCCCAGGTCGGGGGCAATTCGTAGGCCTTGCGAAACCCTTCCATCCAGGAAAGCATGACTCCGGTAGCGGCCATCAGCGTCACGACTGAAGCGGAAACCAGGATCCGCGTGGTGTGGTGTTGCTGGGTCTGCAGGAAGGTGAGGGCCATCGAGTTCGGTCCGGGAGGCAGCGCCCATCCCACAGCCGCCGAGATCTGCCGCAAGAACCCTTCTGTCGAGTGCGAGGCTTCCAGGATGGACGTAAGGATCAGAAACGCCGGAAACAGCGTCAGAATCGAAGAATACGCCGCCCCCTTGGCAACCGAGAACTGCCCGTGCATGAAGGCACGCCAGAACGCAGTATGTAGACGGCCAACGAGATGCATGAAGCCCCTAGGGTAACGGGAAAGAGAGAAAGCGTGCAACCCCAGGTGCCCCAGGGGTTGACCATGCGACCCCAGGTCAAGTGGGATCGCCGTCATCGCGCGTGATCGCCGTCATCGCCGTGATCGGGGAAACAAAACCTTCCTGCCCCCACCTTCCCGGCTTGCCACGAGGGGTGTTGGTTTTCCGATCACGGCGATCTGCCTACCCCGTCCCCGGTTCGCTCCGCCCCAACCGCTCGGACCGACTCCCCTGCTAACAGGGAAAAAAACAGGGGAGAACGCGAGCGCTTGGATACTCCAGACATGCAAAACCTCGATTCCACGGGCCTTTCGTGACCCTTTTTCCCCGACGGAGTCGATTCGTAACAGGGGAGGAACAGGGGAAGAACAGGGGAGGAACAGGGGAGGAACAGGGGGAAATCGCCGTGATCGCACGTGATCGCCGCGATCGGAAAACCATACCGCTGATAACACTGATAACGCTGATGTTCTTGATCAGTCAGAACCAGTGTCATCAGAGGTAAGGTTCTATGGTTTTCCTCGCTTTAGGTTTTCAAAGATCGTTCTACGATCCGCCTGGGCGGGCCGGCTGTTGGTTTTCTCTGGCTAATTGCCATTTGCTAACTGCTAATTGCTCCCAATGCGGCGCGCATGGTACCGCGAAATCCTAGCGAAAAGCAATAGCAAAATTGTCCATGTTTTCAATAGGTTAGCTGGAATGTCATTTTTCTGGTTTTTTCTGGTTTTTAATCCGCTTCTAAGCAGTCGCAAAGGAATCGAAGGACCCAGTCCCGCAAAAAGCGGGCGGCTTGTAGTAGCTCTTATTCGCGGAAAAGCGAGTAGAATTCCCGTGCCGCGACGAAGCCGATCTGTACTGCCCGGGTTTATTCGGGTTTACTGACGATTGCCGGCCAAGGCGGCTGATTCGGGCCCGGAAACCAGCATTTACCCTGAGGCTAACATGAGCAACCCGCAAGCGCCGCGACAGACAGGAATTGTAAATCGCTCAGCACCTAAGGCAACCGTCGTGCCTGTGCTGGTCTACGAGGATGTTGCCAAGGCCATCGGTTGGCTGTGCGAGGCCTTTGGCTTCGCGGAGCGCTTGCGGGCCGCGAGACCCGATGGCAGGGCCGTGCACGCTCAGCTCTCCATCGGTGAGGGTGCGGTTATGCTGGGCGCGGCGGGCGGCGACTTCAAGCCTCCGGGTCCCAGGGAAGTCAGCCAATATGTAATTGTGCGTGTTGCGGACCTCGATGCGCACTTCGAGCATGCGAAACGATTCGGCGCACGCATCGTGCAACCGCCCGCTGATATGCCATTCGGGGAGCGAGTGTACACCGCAGAGGACCTTGCCGGTTACCGGTGGACGTTCTCACAATCCATAGCCGATGTGCCTCTGGAACAATGGGGCGCTACTCCGGCCCGTTCTAAGCAGTGACGGAAGACGAACGTGGCACGTTCTGTCGTCCTCGCGCTGATCTTGCTTAGTGTTCCTTCGTGTCCTTTGTGGTTATACAGAAACCCGGCTTTACTGAGGCGCTCAAGAGCATTCAAGCAATCATTTCTTTATAACGTTCGGTAGTATCTCAGTTTGAAAGTTGAGGCGGCCTTTTGAGCGCAGCCTTTACGACTCCAGCGACAGTTTCCAGGCTAATGTTGCGTCGTTTGCAATAAGCGGATTCCAGCCAGATGGACAGCAATTTAGCCCCCTTGCTTGCATTACATGAGCGGCAGCAGCGCGCAATGTTTTCCCTTGTAACTATCCGGGCGTCATTAACGATATGCTCCCACGTTGGGAGTCGGCCCTTGCCAGCGCCAGCTCCGCCAAAAACAACCCCGCAATAGACACAACATTTGTCTCGTTCAACGATCTCTGTCGCAAGCCAGTCCGGGATATTCCAACGGTTCATTTTTCAGTCTATGCTTGAACGGTCAACCTGAGACAATACCAAACGTTCTTTGTTCTTCCTTAAAATCTGATAATCTGATAATCTGATTAAATGAAAAAGAAGACGATCAGCGTTACGGAGGCCGCACGCAACTTTTCCGATTGCGTCAGCCGCGCCCACTATCAAAACGTCACGTTTGTGCTGCTGAAGAATGGGGCGCCCTTTGCGCGCCTGGCGCCGGACCATGAGAAAGTCTGTTCCGGCCGCGAACTGGCGGAAGCGCTGGCCAGGACCGAGTTGCCCGAGGATGAAGCCAGGGCATGGCATTCTGATTTGCAAACTGCCCGCAAGGCACTGAAGCCTCCGGTTTCGAGATGGCGATAATTCTCGATGCCGATGTCATCATTCGGGGCGAGAGGGGAAGTTTCGACCTGAGGCGATGGGTAGCGTCCCGGCCGAACGACCAGTTTGAGCTCGCGGCCATCACGGTCGCCGAGCTTTGGCATGGAGTGGAACGGGCCACCGCGTTGCACCGGGCCACGCGGCAGCGCTATCTTCAGCCGATCTTACAGTCACTGCCGATCATTGCCTACACGGAGCAGACGGCCTATGAACATGCGCGCATTTGGGCCGAGGTGGAATCCTCCGGCAAAATGATCGGCTTCTACGATCTGATTGTGGCCGCGACGGCGTTGGAACGGGGCAGCCACGTCGCCACATTTAACCGCCGCCACTTTACTCAGATCAAAGGACTGGATGTCATCGAGCCAAAATGAGTTTGTATGGTACAAACAAAACTTCGCCGCTGATGCACGCGGATGAACGCGGATCAAGGGGCGGGGTTGCAGTCTTGCAAACCCGAGAACTGTTAAGGGCTTGAGAGTAAGACGTGGCGTGCCACGTCTCGATGTTTACGATTTTTTCTGGTCTGCGTCTTCCGCCTTGGTCCGCGGCAAATCTTGCTTCGTGTTCCTTCGTGTCCTTTGTGGTTATAGGGGTCCCTCGCTCCGCTCGGGATTGGGTCTTCACTGCTTGTAGTTCCGCTTCAAGTAGTTGGTAATCTCGATCTCCAGCTGCGCGTAGCCTATGTGGATGGTATTGCGCAGGGCGGTTTCCACGGAGTCGCCTTGTCCCAGGCGCTTCAGGATTCCGGCGATTGCGGCCATGCCGTAGAAGCTGCGGATATATTCCATTGCGGCCAGGCCTTCGGCGTACGCGACCACCGCTTCCGGGGTGGTGTAGGTGCCGAAGTATCCTTCCAGTTGGTTCAGCGGGACCTGGTTGCCGGAGACATACAGGGCCGCCAGGCGGACGCCTACCGGGGCCGTTGTCCGGCCTTCTTCCAGCTGGGCCAGGCCTTCATTGAGCCACTGCGGCGAGTGGCCGTGGACGATCTGGGCCACGAACGAGTGTGTCAGCTCGTGGCGCAGCACGCGGGCCAGTTCCGGGGTGATCTGGTCCATTCCGGAAACGGGAACGCGGATCTTGCCGTCATTCAATGCCGCCGACCATGCCGGCGCCTGGGTCACGTCTAAAAACGCCTGGTCGGTGTACAAGGAGACGTAAATGTTCCGCGGGGCCGTCCCCAGGTCGTTGGACAGGACTTTATATTGCTCTTCCAGAACAGCCAGCACCTGGTTACGCAGGTTTTCCGGCGACTGGGAACCTTCATAGCGCAGCACGAAGTGGTTGCTTTCCTGTTGCCGGAATTGTGCTTCCGCCTCGGACTCCCGTTCCACACGGGCCAGACGGTTGCGGACATTGTCGCTGGGCCGGAGTTGCAGGGACTTCTTCCATGCGGCGATGGCTTCGCGGTTGTGGTCGCTTGCGTACCAGGCGTAGCCCAGCATGGCGAAAGCGTCGGCGGACTGGGGATCGGCCTGGGTGGCCCTTTGCGCATACGACAGGGCTTCGGACGTCCGGCCCAGCGCCAGGAGTACGGACGCATAACTCTCCAGCAGAACGGCATTCCCGGGCAGGAAGCCCAGCGCCGACCGCAAGTAGACAGACGCTCCCTGAATGTTCTTGCGTTTGCTCTCAAAGTCGGCGGCAATGAAATTGGCCGCGGCAGATTTGTCCGCGTCGCCTTCTTTTTCAATGGCGTGCAGGGCGTCGGGATCAACCTTGCCGCCCCGAATGACGATGGCCGCCAGTTCGGCGCTGGTTTTCATGACCGCGCGCGCCGTTGGCATGTCCAGGGCATCCGGAGGCGGCGACTTTGTCGGCGGCGTCGTGACGGGCGCACCAGGGTCAGTCTTTACCGCCTCAATCTTTCCTGCGTCAATCTTCAGGACCATAGAGGCAGGAATCGCGTAAGTGTTATCACCGATGGTATATTCCACTTGTCCGCCAACTTCCCGCACAGAGTCGGCCACAATGTGTCCGCCGTTCTTGAGCTGAATGGTGTCCGCCCCCGCGGAGCAACCCGCGGCAGCGGCTAGGGCAAGAACACGGACAAGAAGCCAGGCGTGCGCCCAAGCATGAGGAAAGACGCGAGATGTACTGATGAGACGCAACCACAAAAATTGTAGCAAGTATGGCGCGCACGGACAGCGTGCCTTTCGTCCAATGGTAACTATGCTGTTTCTCGCTGGACTACTGGCATGGGGGCCGCTGCTGGCTGCCCAGTCCGCAACACAGTCTGCGTCCCAAGCTGCAACACGGTCCGTGACACCATCCGCGACACAATCCGTAACCCAACCCGCCCAGCTCGTGGCGGCCCCGGGTGAAGCCATGGCGCTTTATCGCCAGCTTTTGAATCCGGTCTTCGATGTCCGCGACGTGCACCGGGTGCGCCAGGTCCAGATTGACCGCGAAGACCTGCACGTTGTCCTGACGGACGGAGTCATAGGCCTGATCCGGCCCGTGAATGGACGCGTTACCGGGGCGTTCTTTGAAGGGGAAGGCCACATCCTGGTGTTTCCTCCAGACCGCGCGGAGCGTACTTCTCTGGCGCTCTTTACCGGCTCCGGAGTGCTGGACCAGAAATTCGGCGTGGCCTATCTGCGTTTTTTTGACGACAAGCTGGTGCAGGAGCTGCAGGCTGAGTTTCGTCCGGAAGAGGACGCCCAGGAGTTTATCGACAAATGGGAACGCTCGGAAACTCTGCTGGCCCGCGCCGACAGTCTTGCTTTGTTGCGGGCGATGACCGGTTCGCAACCTGCCGGTTCCGGTTACATCCATCTTCGGCTTGCGGGAACGCCGCTGGGCACGTTCGATGTGGTCCTCGATACCCACTCGGCGGAGCAAATCGGCGTGTCCCAGGCAGTGAGTTCGAGCGCCGGAATTTTTTACGACGCATGGCTGTCTTTTCCCATGCGTTCCGCGCGCGAGGGGCGCAAGAAGGGTCCGCAAGCTGGATTGGAATTTGAAGCATCCGACTACAAGCTGAAGACGAAACTCTCGCCGCCGCGGGAACTTTCCGCCGAGGCCCAGGTCACGATAAAGCCACAGATGCCCGGAGAGCGGACCGTCATTTTTGAACTCTCGCGCTATTTGAAGGTGACAGACGTCCGCGTGAACGGGCGGCCCGCGGAGTTTATCCAGAATGAAGCCATTGACGGCAGCGATCTGGCGCGCCGCGGCAACGACCTGATGGCCGTGGTCCTGGCCGCGCCCGCGGAGAAGGAAGTGCCGCTCAAGCTCGAGTTCCGCTATTCCGGACCGGTGATGTTCGATGCCGGTGGCGAGGTGATTTACGTCGGCGCCCGCGGCACCTGGTATCCCAGTCCTTCATATTCTCTGGCCAGCTACGACCTGACGTTTCAGTACCCGGCGGGCTGGACCCTGGCCGCGACGGGAGAACAGGTTTCAAGCGTCACCGACCATGGAGTGCAGACTACCCGGTTTGTTACCGGCAAGCCCATCGGACGCGCGGGGTTCAACCTGGGAAAATTTGAAACCGCGGAAGCCACCGCCGGCAGCGTGGCGGTCCGCGCCTATGCGGCCCGCCACGTGGAAGAATCGCTGGCCGCGCAGGAAGCGAGGGCTGGACTCCATCCCGATCCGGCCAAAGAGGTGCAGAGAATCGCCGACCAGGCCGCCAGCACGGTGCGGTTTCTTTCCGGCGAGTTGGATGCGTTCCCCTATTCCCGGCTTGAAATCTCGCAACTTCCCGCGTTGATAAGCCAGTCCTGGCCTGGTCTTATCTATCTCTCCAGCATGGCTTATCTCGATCCCCGGGAGCGCCAGGCGCTGGGGGTCCACGATGCCTTCATGGAATTGCTGCTGGGAAAACTGATGCTGGCGCACGAGTCGGCGCATCAATGGTGGGGCGACGCGGTGAACGGCGAATCGTATCGCGATGAATGGATGGTGGAAGCCCTGGCCAACTACAGCGCCATGCTGCTGCTGGAGCAGGAGGACACGGAGAGCACGCGAGTGGCGCTGGACCGTTATCGCGATGAACTGCTCAAAACGACGCCCAACGGCATTGTCGCCAACGCGGGCCCGGTAACGCTGGGCCGGCGCCTGACGTCGTCCAAATTTCCCAACGCTGTGGACCCCGTGCTTTACGGCCGCGGCACCTGGCTCATTCACATGCTGCGCACCATGCTGCGCCAGGCCGGCGACGGCAAAAGTGACACGCGTTTCTTTGCCGCACTGAAAGGCCTGCTCGCCGGTTCCACCAACCATAAAATCTCCACGCTGGACCTGCAGCGCGCTTTTGAGCAGGTCATGCCGCCGTCGCTGAACTATGAAGGCCAGAATTCGCTGGACTGGTTCTTCGATAGCTGGGTCAATGGCGCGTCCATCCCGGAATTTACCCTGCAGAATGTGCGCATGGTCCCGGCGGGGAGCGCGGTGAAAATCAGCGGGGCCATCCGGGAGCGCTATGCGGACAAGAACCTGGTGACCGCGGTCCCGGTGTACGCCGTGGGGGAAGACGGAGTGTCGCGCTTCCTGGCGTTTGTCTTTGTGGATGAAGACCCGACCGAATTCAACCTGACTGGCCCGGCTGGGACAAAAACGCTGCTTCTGGACCCACAGCAAACCCTGCTGCGGCGGTGAAATCGTTTACATTTCAATGTCGCTTGTGGCAGGATTCTCTCTCGCCCGATTCTCTTGTCCGATGATTGGACGATTTGGAGGAACATGCGCAAGCTCATTCTGGTCAGTGTGATTTCATTGGCGGTCGCGGCCTTCGGTCAGACACCCGCTTCCGCCGGGCCGCACACGTACACGCTCCAAGCCACGCCCGCGACGGTTGCCTGGGGCTACTACGATGCCGCGGCTAAGCCGGTCCTCACAATCCGCTCGGGCGATACCGTGGTCTTTGAAACGTTGCTGACCAACAGTCCGGAGGGTCTTGAGAAAGCCGGAGTGTCTCCCGGCCAGGTGCAGCAGAACCTGCGCGAGATATATCGCGTCCTATATAAGGACGTCACGAAAAGAGGACCAGGCGGACACATCCTCAACGGGCCGGTGTATATAGAAGATGCCGAGCCGGGCGATACGCTTGAGGTCCGCATTCAGAAGATCGACCTGGCCATTCCTTACGCCTATAACGGCTTCCGTTTTGGCGCCGGTTTTCTGACCAACGACTTTCCCTATTCGCGCATCAAGATCATTCCGCTGGACCGCGAACGCATGACGGCCAGGTTCGCTCCGGGGATTGAGATTCCGCTGCATCCGTTCTTTGGCAGCATGGGCGTGGCGCCTCCGGAGGGCTACGGACGCATCAACAGCGCGCCACCGGGCATTCACGCCGGCAACATGGACAACAAGGAACTGGTCGCCGGTACGACTCTGTATTTGCCCGTTCACGCCAAGGGAGCGCTCTTTGAGATTGGCGACGGCCATGCCGGCCAGGGCAACGGCGAAGTGGACATCACCGCCATGGAGACCTCGCTGGTGGGCACGCTGCAGTTTATTGTCCGGAAAGACCTGAAGGTCAAATATCCGCGCGCGGAGACCCCGACGCACTATATCAGTATGGGATTTGACGACGATTTGAGCGAAGCCACGCGCCTTGCCGTCCGCCAGATGATTGATTTTCTGGTGACGGAAAAACATCTCTCGCGCGACGACGCCTACATGCTTACCAGCGTGGCCGGCGACGTGGACATCACGGAACTGGTGGACGGCAACAAGGGCGTCCACGTCATGATGCCGAAAGCTGTCTTCACGAAGTAAAGGCACTGCCGGCCAGCACCTACCTGTGCACCCCGGGATTACCTTGGTAACCCCCTTCCGCGCATTCTTGCCTGAAAGCTGCATTAAACTTGGCAGAAATCTCTGAATTTGCAACGTGTGCCATCGAAAGGGGACATGCGATGCTGTTGCCAATTGGGCATGAAAACATGTCAGCACGGCGCTGGCCGGTCATCACCCTGGCGCTGATTGCCATCAACGTTATTGCCCTGGTACTCACCATCTGGTTTGGTGGAGAAACGGAAGCGCCTGAGGCTGGAACCGTTAAGGAACACATACTGCGTCTGGTGCTGTTTCATCCCGAACTCAACCAGCCTCCGGAAGCGCAGCAACTGGTTGCGGCCGTGGACCCGAAACGCTGGGAATACGCCAAGGCCAACAGCTACAACTTGCCGGTTTTGGACGCGTGGGACGCCAACCTCCGGATGGGCAAGGGCAACGAAGGGCTGCAGGAGGAAATGGACGCTCTCTGCGCGCAGTACGCGACATTGTCCAAGCCCACGGAGAGTCAAAAGTTTGAGTTCATCCCCGCGCATCCCTCTGCCATTTCGTACGTGACCGCGAACTTTCTTCATGGCGGATGGCTGCACCTTATCGGCAACATGTGGTTTCTGCTGCTGGCTGGAATCGTGCTGGAAGATAAATGGGGCCGCACAATCTACGCCATCTTTTACCTGGCCGCCGGCGCGATGGCCCTGCAAGTCTTCGCCTGGACCGAGCCCCAGGGCCTGACGCCGGTGGTGGGCGCTTCGGGCGCGGTGGCCGGACTTATGGGAGCGTTTCTGGTTCGTTTTCCCACCATGAAGATCAAGATGGCCTGGTTGCGCCTGACCCGGTTTCGCACCTTCGAGATGCAGGCCTTTTGGCTGCTGCCTGTCTGGCTGCTCATGGAAGTTTTTTACGGCTCGCTGGCCGGCTCCAAGGACGGCGTTGCCCACTGGGCGCACGTTGGCGGCTTTGTCTTCGGCGTGGCGGTTGCTCTTCTGCTGCGCGTTACAGGCCTGGAGCACAAAGTCGATCAATCGATTGACGCCAAAGTGAACAGGGTGGTCGCGACCAACGATGCGGCCATTATTGAGGCGTCCGATCTCATGGAACACGGCCGCCTGGATGAGGCGCTTCCTGTCCTGCAGAATTTTGCCGCAGCCAACCCGAACAACATGGACGCTTGCCGTCTCATACAACAGATCCATTGGCGGAAAGGCAACCTTCCCGCGTACCAGGAAGAGACCATCAAGCTTTGTGGCATGCATCTGCGGACGCGCGAGCTGGACATTGCGTGGCAGGAGTACCAGGACTTCATAAACTCCGGCGGCGGCAAGGTACCCGCGGCGACGTGGATCGATTTGTGCCGCGCGGCGGAGAGCCAGCAACATTTCGATCGCGCTCTTTCCGAATACCAGGAGCTGATTGCCGCCTACCCCGCGGAACGCCAGTCCGTGATGGCCCAGATTGCGGCCGGCAAACTCTGCGTGAAGAGACTGAATCGTCCGGAAGACGGACTGAAGTTCTATCAGGCAGCGGCTGCTTCCACTGTTCCGCATCTCGATCTGGACATGAACATCGAAGCCGGCATTCGCGAAGCCAAAGCGGCAATGATGCCGGTCGGGGCGGGAGCCAGGGTGAACTAGGCGATTCGGCATCGCTTTCCGCAACGCGGATTCTCTATAATCAATGCCGCGCGCGAAAGGTCGAGACGATGAGGCTGTTGTTTCGCTGGCTGATAAACGCCGTATCACTGTTGATCGTGGCGCATTTCGTGCGCGGGTTTGAGGTGAGAAGCCTCACCGCGGCGCTGCTGGCCGCGCTGGTCATCGGTCTGGTCAACGCCACGCTGGGGACCGTGCTGAAGATACTGACTTTCCCGTTGACCATCCTCACGCTGGGCTTGTTCCTGATTGTCATCAACGCACTCATGCTGAAGCTGGCGGCCGCGATCACACCGGGGTTCATGGTGCGCGACTGGACGGCGGCCCTTCTGGGAGCGGTCCTGCTGGCCATCATGTCGGGGATACTGAACTGGCTGGTGGGAGATAAGAAGAACGACGATTAGGCCGGCTGGATTCCGGAGATTGGGGCCCGGAGATTGCAATCGTGGGCGCCATACGGTGCTGGAACACTTTGACAGGGCCTGCGCCGCCCGTCTGCCGTCCCGCGACCGGACAGCGCCCGCGATCTTCTTGCATACCTGGCCCGTTCCCGCGGCCAAGAACCGTTACGAACAAAAATCAGAAAACATCATTCAAGAATTGCCGCGTGCAATTCCAGCTCCAGGCGCAACCGTGAGCTGGTTGCACGGTATGATAAATATAAAACGTGTTCGAAATTATGTATGAATCCTGCCGCGTGCCCGGTGGTCTGGAACCCGCGCCGGCGAAATGAATGCGCTGCAACGTCCAAAAAGTTTCTGTCAGAACGACAGCAGCGCGTAGCCGACTCCGCACCAAGCCAGGAAACCTCCTGTGATCAGCGCGAGCCGAAAGTACATGTTGTCGAGCAGGCGATTGTTTTTTCCGTCAAACATGGCCGCCCTCCTTCCAAAAATTTCCAACTGCGAAGTTCTCGTCGTATCACTACACAATAATTGCACCTGTTATGCCAAAGCCGCTGGCCGGCGTAAGCCATTGAAACGATTGCATGAGGCCCAGTAGCCACGATCCATTGCGGAAGCCCACTTGTCCGCTTTTGCCAAACCACTGTCCGGTAGCGAACAGTCCTGCAGGAGCGAACGCTTACATGTCCTTCCCTACTGTTTCCCTACTTTTAAAGACGCATTCCGCGGTCAATCGTTAACAACATTTTCCACTCCGCCAATGCAGGGGCGGGGATATTGTCCGGAGTATCATGGTTGCTGGCGTTAAAAACCGAAAGGAACAGGCAATGGACCACAAAAGAACGATGAATGGAATGATCCTGCGCGCATTGCTGGCTGGCGCTTTCTTGTTGGCTAATTTTCTGGCAATCAATGGCGCTGCCGCCAAAGAGAAGCAACTGAAGAAGTCCGACCTGCCCGCGGCAGTCCAAAAAGCGGCGGAAGAGCAGAGCCAGGGCGCTACCGTAAAGGGCTACGCGACGGAAGTCGAGGACGGCCAGACTCTGTACGAAGTCGAGATGACCGTCAACGGACATTCCAAAGACGTCAGCATGACCGCGGACGGAAAGGTCGTGGAGGTCGAAGAGCAGGTTGCCTTGAACGCGCTACCGGCGCCTGTTCGTGAAGGCCTGCAGAAGAAGGCTGGCGCTGGGCAGATTACGAAAGTGGAATCGCTAACCAAACACGGGATGCTGGTGGCCTACGAAGCGCAGGTACTCACCGGCAAGAAGCGGTCGGAAGTCCAGGTTGGACCGGACGGGAAGCCGCTCGCCCATCCCGAGTGATCAGCTTTTGCGTCAAGCCGTTTCCCGAGCGCGCAGGTCCTGCGCCTGCACCGGAGCGACCTGATTCACGTCCAGCCAGTAGCTCTTGATCCTTCCCATCACTGTCCGGAAGGCTTCAAGGTTTGCCGGCTTCTGTATGTAACTGTTGGCGCCAAGCGCGTAACTCATCTCCATGTCGCCCGCCTGGCCCGAAGAAGACAGGACCACCACCGGGATGGTTTTCATGATCGGGTCCATCTTGATTGTTCTCAGCACTTCAAAACCGCCGACTTTGGGGAGGTTCAGGTCGAGCAGCACCAGCCTGGGTGGCGAAGCCGGGCGACGGTCCGCGTAGGGACCGTGGCAGCGCAGATAGTTCAGGGCGTCTTCGCCGTCACGGAAGACCTTGAAGGTGTGTGGCAGCTCCTCATAGTGAATCGCGTACAGCGCCAGTTTGACGTCAGACTGGTTATCATCCACGAACAGGACGTCCGTTTCGTTTGCCATGTGGTTCTCCCGTGCCGCGGTGATTGGTATTCAGGAACAGCAACCTGCCCGCGGTCGAACACAGCTCTCCGTACAGTCCACACAGCGTACGAGGGGTCAGTAATGCTTCAAGGAAGTCCCACTGGGTGCTATCTCCACAATGGAGCAAACGGAGACTGAATGCAAGCCTCCAGTTGCATGAATGATAAGAAAGTACTCAAGGAGTTCGATTGTCTGAGAGGCCGCGCGCAGCTTTGCCCCACGGAATGTGCTGGCGGGCGTAGAGCGCTGTGCGTTCCCCTGATGCCACGGAGCGCAAAATGCGGCAAAAATGTTAAATTCAACAGGCATGTCTGCGCCCAATTCCAGGTTTGTCCGTGCCTGCCGCTGCGAATCCGTGGATGTCACCCCCGTATGGCTCATGCGCCAGGCCGGCCGGTATATGGCTGAGTATCGCGCCGTCCGCAAACACCATTCGATCCTGGAAATCTGCAAGACGTCATCACTGGCGGCGGAAGTCACCATCACGGCTGCGGAAAAACTCGATGTAGACGCGGCCATCATCTTCGCCGATCTGCTGTTGCCTCTGGAGGTGATGGGCTTGCCCTTCCGTTTCACCACCGGGGAAGGTCCGGTGATTGAACGTCCGGTGCGGTCCAGCGAGGCCATTGCCGCGTTGCAGACCAACCGCAGCGCCGAACTGGGCTACGTGGCCGAGTCGGTTCGCCAGGTGGTGAAGCATTTTGGCGACAAGTTGCCGGTGATCGGTTTCTGCGGTGCTCCGTTCACGCTGGCCAGCTACATGATCGAAGGCGGCAGCTCCCGCAATTACATCTTCGCGAAAAAGATGATGTACAACGCTCCAGCGGCCTGGGACACGCTGATGCGCAAGCTGGTGGACGTGCTGGCGGCCTACGCGGCGGAACAAGTCACCGCCGGGGCTGATGCTCTGCAGATTTTTGACAGCTGGGTGGGATGCCTGGGCGTGGAAGACTACCGCCAGTATGTCCTGCCGGCGACAACAGACCTGGTGCAGCGCCTCAAGTCGACCGGGGTCCCGATCATCTACTTTGGGACGGACACCGCAACCCTGCTTCCCGCCATGAAGGAAACCGGCGCGCAGGTGATTGGCGTGGACTGGAGAACGCCGCTCGACCAGGCGTGGCGCAGCCTGGACTTTGCGGGAGCGGTCCAAGGCAATCTAGATCCCGTGCTGCTGTTTGCCGGACAGAAAGAATTGCGCGCGCGCACCGACGCTGTCCTGCGCCAAGCGGCGGGCCGGCCCGGACATATCTTCAACCTTGGCCACGGAATTCTTCCTGAAACTCCGGTGGAAAACGTATGCGCTCTGGTCAATTTTGTAAGAGAATTAAGCGCGAAGTATTCGCCTAGCGGAGCCGTGCGATGACCTTGCAGGAAACACCCCGGCACAAAACGGCAGTTTTGCTCCTGGCCCATGGCAGTCCTGATTCTCCGGCCGACGTTCCTGAGTTTCTCAAATATGTCACCGGCGGTCGGACGCTGCCGGACGCGGTGATTGAAGAGGTGCGGCACCGATACTCGCTGATCGGCATGTCGCCTTTGACCCGGATCACCCTGGCCCAGGGTGAAGAATTGCAGAACCACCTCGGGTTGCCGGTGTACGTGGGCATGCGCAACTGGAAGCCATTCATCGCCGAAGCGGTGCGGCAGATCGCGGACGCTGCAGTGGAGCACGTGCTGGCGATTTGCCTGGCCCCGCAAAATTCTTCCACCAGCGTAGGCTTGTACAAGCGGGCGCTTTCGGCGGAGATGAAGCCGGAGATGCCCGTGCATTTTGTCGAAGAGTGGCATGACCATCCTCTGCTAATTCGCGCGTTCGCGGAGAGGCTGGAGCCGCTCTGGCGCCAGGCGTCCCGGGAACTTGGCGCGCCGGTGCCGGTGGTCTTTACCGCGCACAGCGTCCCTACGCGCACGATTCAGGCGGGCGATCCTTACGAGCTGCAGACCAAAGACACTGCGCGGCTGGTGGGAGAAAAAATCAACGGACTTCCGTCCGACCTGTGCCGCTTTGCCTTTCAAAGCCAGGGGATGTCCGGCGGGCCGTGGCTGGGGCCCACCGTGGAACATGCGATTCTGGAAATCAAAGGACAAGGCCACAAAGGCGTGATCGTTGCCCCGATAGGCTTTCTCTGTGACCATATTGAAGTGCTCTATGACGTGGACGTCGTATTCAAGGACTTTGCCACCGCGCAGGGCCTGCGGTTCTGGCGCACGGAATCGCTGAACACTTCGCCGGCCTTCATCTCGGCCCTGGCTGCGCTGGCTTCAGCCCGACTCGGGGCTTTAACCGAGACCCACACCGTACCCCATACCGCAACCCAGGCCGGAAGCCAGGCATGACGCGCGTCGCTATTCTGGGCGGCGGAATCGCCGGCCTGAGCGCGGCGTACTATCTGGAAAAAGCAAAACGCAGCGGGGCGGCGATTACCTGGACCTTGTTTGAAAAATCCTCCCGCCTCGGCGGCGTGGTTCGCACCGAGAATCAAGACGGCTTCGTCCTGGAAGCCGGACCGGATTCTTTCCTGACCATCAAGCCAGACGCCGCCCAGCTCTGCGCCGACCTGGGCATCTCGGACCAGCTCATCAGCTCCAACGACGCCCTGCGCAAAACGTACATACTAGTCCAAGGCCGGCTCGTTCCGATTCCCGAGGGACTGGAGTTCATGGTCCCGACACGCGTCTGGCCCATGGCCACGACGCCGCTGTTTTCATTCGCGACCAAGCTGCGCATGGCGAAGGAGAGGTTCATCTCCGGAAACCACCAGACTGAAGATGAGTCGGTGGCCGGGTTTGTCCGCCGGCATTTCGGCCAGCAGATGGTGGACCGCGTCGCTGAGCCGCTGCTGGCGGGGGTCTATGGCGGAAGCGCCGACAGACTGAGCGTCCGCGCCGTGCTGCCGCGCTTTGTGGAAATGGAACGCGAACACGGCAGCCTGGTTCGGGCAACGCTCGAAGCGCGCAAGGAAAGGCAGCCTGCTTCCTCGCCGCAGCCGCTGTTTACTTCGTTACAGCAAGGTATGCAACAGATGACGGACGCGCTGGCAGCAACTTTGCCGGCGGTTTCTGTTCGCCTGCAGCAAACCGTTTCCGTGATGCGATCGAACGATGCCTGGCGAGTGAGCGGCGCCGGTGTCAGCGAAAACTTTGACGATGTAGTACTGGCCGTGCCCGCTCCTGCAGCAGCGTGTCTGCTGAAGACCATCCATTCCGGTCTTGCCGCCATGCTTTCGCAAATCCAGTACACGGCGTCCGCGGCGGTGCTGCTCGCGTATGACCAGGCCGCGCTGCCTCCGGGACACGGGTTGCTTGCTCCACGCACGGAGAACCGCAAGATAATGGCCTGCACCTTTGTCCATAAAAAGTTTGACCATCGCGCTCCCCCAGGCGGCGCGCTGCTGCGCTGCTTTTTCAGCAGCTCACGCATGCCGGACCTGCTCGAACGCAGCGATGAAGACTTCGAGGACATAGCGCAGAAAGAACTGCAAGACATTCTGGGCCTGGAAGCGCCGCCGCGGTTTCTCCGCACGTTTCGCTGGGACGTGGCAATGCCGCAATACGAAGTCGGCCATCTGGAACGTGTCGCCCAAATGGAGACCATGCTGGCCGGACTTCGGGGCCTTCAGATTATCGGCAATTCTTTCTGTGGAATCGGCGTTCCGGACTGCGTTAAGTCGGGACGCCTGGCGGCGGAGAAGATTGTTGGTGAGGAAGCGCGACCCTAGCGGGCTGTTCGTTTAACGTTACGGCCTTTGCCAGCCTTGGATTTCTGGGCTTTGGCCTTGTTCAGTGGTTTGGCCAACTCACCTTGCAGCTTCTTCGGCAGCTTCTCGAACACCAGCTGGTAGGAATTGCGGATCAGGTCTTTGATCTCCGGCTGCCTCAGCGCGTTCATCTCCACCAGCGCGACCCAGTGGTTCCGCGCCATGTACGGTGCGGGGATTATGCCTTCCACTTCCACCAGTTCGGCGAACTTTTCCGGAGTGCACTTGAAACACAGCTTGACCGGCGCCTCCGGCTCCAGGCACGTGACGCAGTAAATCTTGTTGGCAATGCGGAACAGCAGGTCATTGCCCCATTGCACGTCTTCTGTGGTGTGGGGAAGCGCCATGCAGAATTCGCGCAACCAATCAATATGCGTGGCCATGCGGCAAACTATAGACCGCAAAACCGGGCAGGGCCAGAGAATTAAACCCTTGAAACACAGAGGAACAGAGGGAACGGACGAGCAAATTGCAGGAAATACGAATTCCGGCAATCTCCTCTGTTTACTCTGTTCCTCTGTGTTTCAAAGGTTAGCGTTGCCCCCGATAGTAACTTTTCCGTTTTTTTCGGGTTTGATACGCTAAGGCTTCCCCGGCCGCGACTGTCTTAATGTCTTAGAGGTGTGTTCCATGAGGAAATTCGCAGTTTGGATCGCGTTTGTCACTCTAGCGGCGCTGGCCTATGCGCAAGAGGACCAGCAAGGAGGAAAGGGCGAGATGAACGCCGCCAACGAGTCCATGTCCCATCATCATCACGAGATGGGCCCGCACATGCACATGAGCGCGCTGCGCGATCCCCAGCCGGGCGACCAGCAAAGAGCGCAGGCCATCGTGGACCAGGCGCGTCCCGCGCTCGAAAGATACAAAGACTACAAGATCGCGCTGGCCGATGGATACAAGATTTTCCTCCCCAACATCCCGCAGCCCATGTATCACTTCACCAACTATATTAACGCGGGGGGCGCCGCCTTCGGCTTTGATCCCACCAGGCCGACTTCTTTGCTCTATGAAAAGCACGGCGACGACTACAAACTGATCGGCGCCATGTACACCGCCCCGCAGCGATTCACCGAAGACCAGCTCAATGAGCGTGTCCCGCTGAGCGTCGCCCAATGGCATCTGCACGTGAACCTGTGCCGGCCTCCCAAGGGCCGGGAACGAGAGATGCTCTCCAAGAACCCTCAGTTCGGCCTGGCCGGTTCCATCTCCACGAAAGAAGCCTGCGACTCCGCCGGCGGAACGTTCATGCCGCATATCTTCGGCTGGATGGTACACGTCTATCCATGGGAGAAGACCCCGGACGACATCTGGTCAGTGGAACGCCAAATGAAAGACAAGCCGGGAATGGACCATCACCATGACGGCATGGACATGAGTCACTAATCGATCAGCATTGTCACCACCACACCTTCGGATGAACTGGGTAAGGCAAGGTGATGGTACCAACGGCTGACTAAGGTAAGAGAGCGCGCACAGTGTTCAGCAGCTCGGCAATGTTGAAGGGCTTGGCAAACGCCGCGGCGGCGCCGAGATGGCGGGCTACCTGGAGCAGGCGATCTGTCTCGAAGGCCCCCGATATGGCAATGATTCGCGTATCCGGGTGGTTCCGGCGAAAGGCACGGATCGTCTGCATTCCTTCCTGATCGGGCATCACCAGGTCGGTGATTAACACGTCTATCTTTGTGCTCCTGCCGATCCGTTCCGCTTGTTTGCCATTGGTGGCCTCGAACACCTCGTAACCAGCCGCCGTCAAGGGCTCGCGCAGGAGGGCTAGAATGGCTTCCTCGTCATCCACAACCAGGACCGCCGGTTTCTTTTCCGGCGTCTTCGGCCCATCGAAAATCTCCCGGACTCTATGGCAGAGGGCTCCGGTCGTAAAAGGCTTTGCCAGAAACGCCACGCCCGAAGCCAGAACGCCATGCGCGGCAATCGTCTCTTCGGTATATCCCGACATGTACAGCACTTTCATCTGGGCCCGGTCCCGTGCCAGTTCTTTTGCCAGACCGGGGCCACTGCGTCCGGGCATGACCACATCAGTAATCAGGAGATCAATGCCGCCGCCCAATGTGGCTGAATACGCGAGTGCTTCATCGCCATTGCGCGCCGCGACGACGGTGTAGCCGTGTTGTTGCAGCATGGCCATCACACATTCGCGAACTCCATCGTTATCTTCGACCAGCAGGACGGTCTCTGTGCCCGTCGGCAGGGGAGCGTGTTGGGCAGCTTCGGCCGAAGCTTGCGCCTGCCCTTCCCGCGCTTCTATCAAGGAGAGGTAGATCTTGAAAGCAGTACCGGAATTCGACTTGCTGTGGACCGAGATGTAGCCGCCGCTTTGCCGCACAAACTCGGACACCATGGCCAGGCCAAGGCCCGTGCCCTTCCCCGTTTCTTTCGTCGTAAAGAACGGTTCAAAGATGCGGGCCTTCGTTGCCTCGGTCATGCCCACGCCGGTGTCCGTTACGGTCAGCAGGGCATAAGGCTGGAGAGCGGCCTCCGGGTGTTCGAGCGCGTACGACTCATCCAGTTTTCCCGTGGCCGTTTCGATGATGAGGCGTCCGCCCCGGGGCATGGCGTCACGCGCATTGACCGCAAGATTGATGATGACCTGCTCCAGCTGTGCCGGATCGGCCTTTACCTGGCCGGTCTCCCGGTCCAGGCGCACGGTGATGTCTATGTCTTCGGGGACCAGGCGCCGCAGAATTGGCTCAATCCCCGCGACCACGCGGGCGAGAGAGACCATCTGAGGCTGCAGTATCTCGCGACGGCTGAAAGCGAGCAGGCGCTTGGTCAAGACAGCCGCTCGCTCGCCCGCGTGCTGGATGGCAAGCAGGTGCTTTTGCCGGGCCTCACTGGTGAGCCACTGGGCCATCAGTATTTCGGCGGAGCTGTTGATGATGATGAGCAGGTTGTTGAAGTCGTGTGCGATCCCGCCGGCCAATTGGCCGATAGTCTCCACCCTCTGCGTCTGCCGAATGCGCTCTTCCCGTACGTTTCTCTCATTGGTGTCGCGGAAGGCAAGTACCGCGCCCGCAACCTTCCCGCCCGCAATGACCGGCGAGCACGTATAGGAGACAGGAAGCAAGGTCCCGTCTCTGCGGGTGAAGACGTCACTCTCGACTTTGACTGCTTTGCCGGTATGCAACACGCCCAGAATCGGGCACTCAGTGGCCGGTCGCGGTGTTCCATCCGCACGTTGATAATGAATTGCATCATGCATCTCGCGGCCCACGAGCTCGGATGGCTTCCAGCCGACGGGTGCTTCCGCCGCGGGGTTCATGAACGTCACTCGCCCGTTCTTGTCAATCGCCACGATGGCGTCCGTAATGGCCGCAAACAGGGTCCGTAGTTCCTCGCCAGGAATGGCGAACCCCTGTTCGCGGTGCCCGGCCCGCGCAGACGGGATGAGGGAATCAGGCTTGTCCGTCATGGTGTTCGGTCCTGACGGAAAGAGCCGTCCAGCAGGCGTTGCATAAGGTATTTCAATTCTCCAAACTCCGTGGTCTTATCCAGAAAAAAATCCGCTCCCGCGTCCTTGCATTTGCGCCGGTAGAGCGGGGAAGAATGGTTCGTCAGCATGATTACGATCGGAGCCCGGAGCTGCCGCTTGACCTGCTTCAGCACATCGACGCCGTTCCCTGTTCTCAATTGAATGTCCAGAGTCATGACGTCAGGGTGCAGTTCGCGTACCGCAAGGAACGCTTCCTGCGCGTCTTGTGCTTCGCAAATCGCCGCGATTCCCGCCAGGCCGGAGAACAGGCCGACAATCCGTTGGCGCAGTATTGCCGAATCTTCGACAATGAGTACTTTCATTGCCAACTCCTGCTTTTGGGATGAAAACGGAGCGAAGTACCGATTGTCGCTGGGGACGGGGATCAGTTCTGGGCCTCTAGTATTGACACGCTGTTACTTCCACGTTCTATGGGTAAATACTAAGAGCCAGTTCGGCAAACCGGTATCAGGCGAAATTGGATTGTGATGTCCGCGAGAGCCTGACGAGCTTGTAGGTGAGTGCCCTACAAAACAGGCTTCTTATTCCGTTAACTTCTGCCGGAGGGCGTAATGAGTAAGCTCGGCGTTGGTCTTCATGCCCATCTTCTGCAGGATTCGCGCGCGATAGGTGCTGATGGTCTTGTCACTCAGCGAGAGCAGGTTGGCGATCTCGCTCACGGTCTTTCCTGAAGCGATCAGGTTCAGCACCTCTAATTCACGGTCGGACAGGGCCTCATGGGGAGGCCGGTCCGAGCCGCGTTCCAGATCAACCACCAGCTTTTCGGCAAGCCGGGCGCTGACGTAGCGTCCCCCGAAGGCAACTTTGTTGATGGCCTTGACCAGCTCCGCGCGGGGGCAGTCTTTTGTAATATAGCCGGCCGCGCCGGCCTTGAAAGCGCGCCGGGCATACTGCTCCTCCGCGTGGACACTGAGAACGAGCACAGGAAGGTTGGGCCGGATGTGCTTGAGGTCCTTCAATAGTTCAAGTCCGCTTCTGTGGCCCAGAGACAGGTCGAGCACGGCAACGTCCCAGTTTTGTTCGCGAGCAAGTTGGAGCGCATCCGGGAGAGTACCGGCTTCGCCGAAGACTGCGTCCGGCTGTTCGTCAAACATCCGTTTTATCCCGTCACGCACGACTTCGTGGTCGTCAACGATCAGGATTCTTTTCATCGCCTGGCCCCGGTGTAGAAAGGACCCGGTCCGGATCCCTCCCTGGCGGAGGTGCGGGAACGCGAACGACCACGATCGTTCCTTCGCCTTCTTCGCCGGTAACAAGAATCTTTCCCCCGATGAGATGCGCCCGCTCCCGCATGCCCAAAAGACCCAGCGAAAAGCCCTTCGATTTCTCCTCTTCCGTAATACCCCTGCCGTTGTCACGGACCCTCAAGACGAATTCGCCCGCTTGATGGTCCAGGAGAATGTCGACTCTTGAGGCCTGCGCGTGACGGGCAACGTTGGTCAGCGCCTCCTGAAAGATCCGGAAGATGGCGGTGGATTTGTCCAGGTCCAGATCAATCGTGTCGACACGGCTCTTGCAATGGCAGATGATTCCGGTGCGCGCCTGAAACTGCTGCGCCTGCCATTCAACCGCCTCCAGCAATCCCAGGTCATCGAGAATGCTGGGCCGCAGCTCGGAAGCGATCCTTCTGACGGTATCAATCGTGGTGTCAGTGAGCTTGATCATGCTTTCCAGTTTTTTGCCCGGGACCGGAAGGGATGGTTGCTTTCCTTCGCTGACCTGCTTGTGCACTTCTTCCAGGTCCCATTTCAAGCTGGTCAGGGCCGAGCCAAGCTCATCGTGGATCTCGCGCGCGATGCGGGCCCCTTCCTCTTCCCGCAGGCTCTGGACCCTGGCGGAGAGCGCGCGCAGCTTTTCACTGGTCGCGCGGAGGTCCTCGTTGGCTGCGGCCAACGCTGCGGAGCGCTCCAACACCCGTTGTTCGAGGTGTTGCGTCAGCTCCTGCAGTTCGCGCTTGGCTTTCTTCAGCGCGCGAGTTTCCAGGATCTCCCAGCTTCCCTGTCGCCTGGCGACCGCAAATTCGTGGGAACGCGTAACGTCCAGCAGTTCAGTCGCCCCGGCAACCTTCAATGGGTAGGTGCACAGCACCATCATTGGCTCCCGGGCGACAACGTCGTTGATGTGCTGCTCGTACTCGGCAAAATCTTTCCAGACGTCACTGGTCAGCCATGCTGCGCTGCCGCTGACCCGCAGTCCGGAATAACCCTTTGCCCGCGCCTGGACAATCTGTTCTTTCCAGCGGTCCGTGACCCGGCGCTCATCAAAGGCGCCGCCTTCGAGATACCACTCGCGATAGTGCACAATCTGCATGTCGCCGGCAGCGATTCGCTGGGAGAGGTTGGGGACCACCTGTCCCAGCGCGTCTCTCGCTTCCTTTTCGTCCAGGGGGTCAAAGACCGACCAAACGCACATTTCGTTGTGCTCCAGTCCGGCGCGGAAGTAGGGGACCAGAATGTCTAGCAGGTCCTGTTTGGTTTGGAAGAACTGGCAGAAGTGAGTGCCCCAGGGCAGGTCGCCCACGGGGCTGATCCCGGTCTTTCTAAGTTCGACGGGCGGGCTCATGGAAAGCAACTCTCCCGAATTATAAGGCCCCAATGCGCTTGTCCGCGAAGACAAGTGTCGTCCACTGGACGTAAATGTCAAGCCCTATTCTCTCTGAAACGCCGGCAATTCGCGCGATTCTTATTGTAAAGACATTGTAAGGAGTTCGGTACAGATTGGTCATCGGGAAATTGGGCAGTAATTTGGAGCTTCCTCTAAGCCCTTTAGAAATCAGGATCTGGAAGGAAAATTGGCCGGAATACGCGGCTAGCCGGCGCTCGCCGCTCGGAAGCGTTGCCTTGGTGCCGAAGGGGCACGTATCCTGCTAACGCACCGGCATAGAAGCAGTCAGATAACCTTGGGTGAGTGTTCCTTACGATCAACGAAAGGATGCTGAACATGCATACTGGCGCATGGGCCGACACGCTCTTCAAAGACCTCCGCTATGCTTCCCGGCAATTTGTCCGCAACCCGGTTTTCACCGCGGTGGCGGCGCTCTCACTGGCTGTTGGGATAGGAGCCAATACGGCCATCTTCAGCGTCATGAACGTGGTCCTGCTGAAGTCTTTGCCAGTGCGCAACGCGCAGGAAATGGTGATCCTGACCAATCCGAACGCTTCGGGTGTTTCCCAGGGTCTGGATAGCGGCGAGCGGGCGCTGATGAGCTATGCCGAGTTCACGCAGTTGCGCGATCACACCACCACGTTTGCCGGTATGTGCGCGGCGCAATCGGCACTGGACCGCTGGAATCTCCGGATACGAGGCGGCCCGCAGGAAGACGCCCGGGGAAAGCTGGTGTCCGAAGAATATTTTTCCGTGCTCGGCGTGGAGCCGGCAATCGGCCGTTTCTTTTCCGCGGACGATGCCAAAGGGACAGGACAGGACCCTTATGCCGTCATCAGTTACGACTACTGGCAGCGCCGCTTTGGCGGCAACGTGTCGGTCTTGGGCGCGCCCATTCGGATTCTCAGCACCACGCTAACGGTAATTGGCGTAGCGCCGCCGGGGTTCCGCGGCGAGAGCGCCGGCGAGAAACCGGATTTCTGGATGCCCATGAGGATGCAGAACGCCGTCATGCCCGGCCGCGACTGGCTGCATGAAGACCTCAGCAAGAGCATGGACAAAGTAATGTGGCTGCACACCTTTGGCCGGCTGAAGCCCGGCGTGAAGATGGCCAAGGCACAAACTGAAATGGACGTTCTGTTTCGCGGGATTATTGAAAACGGTTATCCTGCAACGCTCTCACCGGAAACGCGCAAGGGAGTGCTGGACCAGCACCTTACGTTGCATGATGCGCGCACCGGCGCCTTCGGCGGGCGCGATGAATTTGCCCAGCAGTTACTGGTGTTGCTGGGAGCGTCAGGGGTGGTGTTGCTGATCGCGTGCATCAACGTGGCCAATCTGCTGCTGGCCCGGGCCACCGCCAGGACAAAAGAAGTCGGCGTGCGGCTTTCCATTGGCGCTTCGCGCGCGCGGCTCATCCGTCAGTTTCTGACGGAGAGTCTGTTGCTCTCGGCCATCGGTGGTGTTGCCGGCTTGCTTCTGGCCTGGGGATCGTCGCGCGTCCTGGTGCTTTTGCTCGCTGGAAGCCGGGATGAGTTGGCGATTACGCCGGGCCTTGATCTGCGCGTGCTGGGCTTCACGGCGGGCGTCACCTTGCTTACGGGAATCGTCTTTGGCCTGGTCCCGGCGGTCCGCGGTACCCGAGTAAACCTGAATGACAGCCTGCGCGACAGCGGCCGCGTCACAGCGTCCGGAGGCAAGCTCAATCTGGCGAAGGGACTGGTGATTCTGCAAGTGGCGTCGTCGCTTCTCCTGGTCGCGGGCGCGGGCCTTTTTCTGCGTACGCTGTGGAACCTGCAATCCGTGGACCTGGGATACCCGAAAGAAAAGCTGCTCATGGTCACCGTGGACGGGCTGACGGCCGGCTACAAAGACACGCATCTCACCGGTCTGTGGCGTGAGCTGACGGACCGCATCCGCGCGGTACCGGGCGTCCGCGGAGTGACATATTCGATCAACGGCCTGTTCAGTGGCTCCGAATCGGGAGACCAGGTCGACGTTGAAGGCTTCACGCCAACGAAGGACGACCAAAAGGGATCACGCTTTGACATGGTTGGTCCGCAATATTTTTCCACGCTCGGCGTTCCCCTGATTCTCGGCCGCGAGTTTGGGCCCCAGGACACTGCAGCCTCGCCTCACGTCTGCGTGATCAACGAATCCTTTGCCAAGCTTTTCTTTGCCGGCCGCGTTCCGATCGGCTATCACGTCACAGAAAAATTCGGCGACCAGAAAAACGTGATGGAAGTCGTGGGCGTGGCCAGGAACGCGCGCGACCACCGGTTGCGTGATGACGTGCGGCCCCGCTTTTATGTCCCCGGCGATCAGGGTATGGAAGGCCCCAACAAATGGGCCATTTTTGAGATTCGCACGGCCGGCGATCCGGACCAGATGCTGGGCGCGTTGCGGAAAACCATTCTTTCCGTGAACGAGGACCTCCCGATTGACAGCGCGCGCCCGCTGGTGGAGTCGCTGGAGCGCACCACCGCGCAGCCGCGGATGGTCGCCCGGCTGGTCAGCATCTTCGGAATCATTGCGGTCCTGCTGGCTGCGACCGGCCTGTATGGCGTGCTTTCCTATGGAGTCGCGCGGCGGACGAACGAAATAGGCATTCGTATGGCGCTGGGCGCCGGCCGTGGCAGCGTTATCGGCATGATCCTGCGGGAAACCGGAGTGATGATCGTGATCGGCGTGGTGCTTGGTGTCGCAGCTACATTCGGGACGACGCGGCTGATTGCGGCGCGGTTGTATGGATTGTCGGCCATGGATCCGCTAACGATCGTGGCGTCGGTTTGCGTTCTTGGCGCAGTGGCTGTGATCGCGGGATACATCCCCGCGGCGCGGGCCGCGCGCGTGAATCCGGTCACGGCATTGCGGCACGAGTGACTGCTGTCCTTTGTCCCGCGCTTTTCCTTGTCCCGAGCAGAGCGAGGGAATCCTATCGTCACGAAGATAGTAAGGGCCGCGAATGAAAGCGAATCAGGAAGTATTCGCGTTCATTCGCGGCTAATCTTCTCCTTCAGCGCATGGCGAGGATAGGGATCTCTCGCTACGCTCGAGATTTAAAGAGCGAGATAAAAGAGCTACGTCTTCGGTTTGGCCGTCAGACGCACCTGGCCGTTTTGCATTTCCACGGAGTACTCGACGGCCTTGCAGTCGTGCTCTTTGCGGATTTGCGCCGTTTTCTGGCGGACAAATTTCTTGAAGGAGTCCAGAGTAGGGGATTTCTCGCCGCCGGTTTGTTCCCGCGCCTGGGATAGCGCCTTGAAAAGCGCTTCCACGCTGGCCTGTTCGCCGTCTCCGCCGGAACAGGCTACGGTGAAAGGCCGGTCCGGCCTGCTGCCGGCATGGGCGTGTTTCAGTGCCGCCGCGGCTTCATGTTCCTGGTCGGGTCGCATGCCCTGGATTCCCAGCACGGCGTCCTGGGGCCGGCGATACCCTTCTTCCTTGATGGCCAGCTTTTGCAGCCACAGCGCGTTGAACAGAGCGTACCGCTGCTGGATGGCGTTGTAACGAAAACGCTGGGCGAAGGTCAGCTTGGTGCCGTCAGAAAACTTCTTCAGCAGGGTCTTGACCTTCCATTCCATCTCCGTGGGAGGCTTTTTGGACCCGCCGCCGAAGTAGATGTCGTACTCCACTTTGAGGCGGCGAAGATAATCGTCCAGTGCGTTCAGTTCTTCTTCAGGGGTCACCGCAAACTCCGAGTTCCGGCCATCCAGACGCTCTCAGCCGGACTATACCACACAACAGCGGAGCAAATACGGAAGCGGGACACGAACCGACAGGGCGGAGTCCACTTGAAACACAGAGGAAAGGAGTAAACGGAGGATATCCTGAAATCGGTTCCTCTGTTTACTCTGTTCCTCTGTGTTTCAAGGGTTTTGGTCCAACGACTACTTGCTCGAACCGGACGCCATCTTCCGGACCATGGCAATCACCAGCTTGCGGTCGCTTTCATTCAGGTTCGAGGAATAGCGGCGGATCTGGGTAAGGAAGCGGACCTCATCTTCGGTCAGCGGCGGCAGCCCGCGGCCCCCGTTGGAATGCGGCTCGGCAAAGAACTGTCCCAGGGGAAGTTCCATGGCCGAGGCGATTTTTGCCAGCGTGTCCAGCGAAGGGATGGTATGTCCGTTTTCGACCCGGGACAGATAGCAACGCAGGAGCCCGGTGCGCTTCTCGATGTCACCTTGCGACATTGCCTTGCGCAGCCGGAAGTTTCTGATCGTCTCGCCGATGTTCATGTTGTCGCCAGGTCTTTAACGATTGAGCACAAAGGGGGTGCGTGAATAGTAACCAGAGTAGGTGGTTTGTGCAAGCACAATTTTTGCACAGATACGCCGCCGGAAAATTCTTTTCGCCACGTATAGCGCCCAGGCCATTTGCGAAGTAGCCGGTCGAAGATCAGCCCATCAGCATGCCGCCGTTGACATTCAACACGTGGCCGGTAATGTAGCCGGCTTCTTCCGACGCCAGGAACCTTACGGCATGAGCAACGTCCATGTCCGTTCCCGCGCGGCCCAGAGGAATCATTTCATGGACTTTGGATTTCAATTCGTGGGAAAGGGATTCCGTCATCGCGGTCTCAATGTATCCGGGCGCGACGGCGTTCACAGTGATGTTGCGGGAAGCTACTTCGCGCGCCATGGCCATCGTGAAACCGATCAGCCCGGCCTTAGACGCGGAATAGTTCGCCTGGCCCGCCTGCCCGGTCTGTCCGAAGATGCTGGAGATGGAGATGATCCTTCCCCAGCGCTGCTTCAGCATGGGGCCGATGATCGCCTGCGTGCAAAAGAACGCGCCGCTCAGGTTGGTCTGCAGGACGGCGTCCCAGTCGGCCCGCTTCATGCGCATCAGGAGCGTGTCCCGGGTCATGCCCGCGTTGTTGACCAGAATGTCGATCTTGCCAAAGCGTGCCAGCGCGGCCTTGACCGCGGTCTTCACGTCGTCCTCATTGCTTACGTCCATGCGAAACGCCGAGGCTTGTCCGCCTTGGGCTTCGATTTCCTTGACCACCTGCGCGAGCTTTTCTTCGTTACGCGCCGCAAGGGCCAGCGTTGCCCCGCCCTCCGCGAGCGCGAGCGCGCAGGCGCGGCCGATTCCTTGCGATGCGCCGGTGACCAGGGCCACGCGTCCGGATACTCCAGGCATAAAGTGATGATCTCCCGTGTACTAACGCAACTGCGCATTATACCTAGAGTGTTTCCGAGTTGCCGCCGCAGAGTCAGCGAAGTAGGCCGAGCTAACGCACATTCAGAGGATGCCAGCCTGATTTGTCCTTAATCGCCAGTTGAATGGGCCGCGGCGGGCCTTTGCGGGGAAGAGTGACTTCGGCCCACAGCTCTTCACCGTTCCCTGGACGAACGGAAGGCATAGGGGCGTGTTCGGGAAGAAAGAAGGCGATAGTTTGGTCCAAAGCTGCGTAGTCGGACGCCGGCTGGGGCTGAATGCGATTCAGCCACGTGCTCACGCTGACTCCGGTATCGGAATCGCTCCGGGCAGCGACCAGATCTCCGTTTTCTTCGGTAAGCCGCACGAAATGGTGTTCGTACGTTTTCGGCGATTTGTTCAACCACGGGGCCCGGACCTGCAGGCGCAGCGTGAGATAGCGTCCGCGTATTGGCAGGTCGGGGTCAACAGAAACTGTCTTTACCCAGACTCGCGGCCGGGTGGCGCGATCATACAGAAGCTTGCCGCCGAGACTGAGAACAATCGCGATGTGAATCAGCAGGACCGTCACGCTGCGGTATAGAAGTTTCATCGCGTCCCTCCGGCAGCCGCGCGGGCGATCAGGTCCGTGCGCAAGCGGTGGAGCACCCAGCCTCCGGCCAGGAAAATGGCGCCCAGCAGGATCAGCCCCATGGAACGGCCCAGCTTGTCCATCACGTCAGAAAAGTAGAACCAGACTACGGTAAGAGCAAAGATCACGATCCCAAAGTTGATGAACAGTTTGCGGCCGGCGCGCACTCCCCAGAAACAAAACGCTGAAGCACCCAACGCGAGCCAGAGATAGACCCAGACGTTATGTTCTACGTCGCCTGCCTGGCTGAGCGCGGCCAGGCAAAAGACCCACGCCGCAGCTCCGGCCATCCAGAGGGATTCACGTTTCCGGGCGTAGGCGGCGATCGCCAGGGCTGGAAGATAGGAAACGGCGTAGCCAATAAACAGCAGATGGCGCGGGACGTCGCTGCGTTGGAGCCCCCAGCCCCAGTGCCTTTCATTGGCGGTCACAATCACCGCGATGATGCATTCCAGCAACGCGAGAGACCCGGTCCAGATCAGTCCCAGCCGCAACGCGCGGTTGGATTGCCGGGGAGTAGCCGACATATAGAGGATTGCGAGCAGCAGCAGTCCCTGCGCAGCAATGTTGGACGCGCCAGTGTAATTCTCCGTAGCGACGTCCCATTCGCCGGCCAGCCACCAGGGTATGAGCACCGCAGCCAGCAACGCCTGGGGCCACTGCCGGAGGATGAACCAGGCCAGCACGGCGCCCAGCGCCCACAACATCAGTCCACCAGGCCAATGCTCTTCGAGGTTGAAGATCTGCCCGGCCAGATACACTCCGGCTCCGAGGGCGGCCGTGCCCGCGACATGCATGGCGATTCCGAGACTTTCGACCTTTGCGCCGAGCAGCCCGCCCAGAAGGTGAAACAGGGCCACCATGACCAGTACGAGCACGAAGCGATATGTGGGCGACAGTTCGTCCCAGTGCGCCGCTACGAACAGCAGGATGCCGGCGCACAGCATGAGCGCGCCAAAACTTACCGCCAGGACCGCCGGCCAGCGTGGCCGTTTGACGCCGGTTTCCTGCTCCAACTGGCGAATGCGGTCCGCGGTAACGGAGTCAATGACCTTGGCTTCAGTCCATCGTTGTAATTGGCTTTCCAGGTCGGCCATGAGGTTGTTTTGCGGAACAGCGCGATTATCCACGAATTAGGCGCAGATACAACAACAAATTTACTCCGCGCGTTGCGGCCACCAGATCAGTACTTCCAGAAAGCGGGCGAAATGAAGCAGTGGCTTCCTTTCCGGCAGAATAACGCCCGCGGCCCGGGCCATGGTGTTGCATTCGATTTCCGCTTCCGCATCCTGCAGCGGCCATGGCGTGTGGTGAATCATCGCCCGCCGCGTTGTTCCCGCCTTGGCAGTGTAGAGGCAGTAGCGCTCGGTCAGAAAATGTTCCAACGATCCGGGCTGTGCCTGTCGTGGCGGCGAAACGGGCCAATACCGTCCGCGAAATTCCGCTGGCTGCGTTCCCGGCCTGGTTCGGCGCGTGCTGCTGTACCCGAACTGCTCGCCGGCGGATTGAATTGCCATGCTCGCATGGAAGTAAGGAAGGTCATAAAAAGCGCGCGCGCTCCAGACCGCGGGAAGGCTGGTGGCGTCCAGACTGAAGAAGTAAACGCCGGGAATGCCTCCGCGCCGGACGTAGGTCCGGACATTCAATTCGGGAAACGTACTCACTCCCGGCAGCGGAGGCGCAAAGCGCGAACGGATGCCGCTCATCCAGAAAGGGACCACGCCCACGTACGCCTGGCCGTCATATAAATCCAGTTCGAGTTCTTCCGGGACCACACGGCGTACGTCGGCGGCAGCAATGGCCCAATGCGCGAACAAAAGGTCATGCCACCTCTGCCGCATGATCCATGGTCCGTGGGGCAAGGGAATAGGGCGGTGCGCGGTTTGACGGAGCAATGGGTGCATGGGCGAGTCCGCTCGATTCTAAGCTGTTTTCATGTCCTGCTGTAGCTTGGTCAGGCGATTACCTTTCCAGTAAGAGAGTTTACTTGTTATTACAAAGTACTTGACATAAACGACTAGTTGACATACTCTTCGCTGGGGGGCCAAGATTAAGTTCTCCGGCGGAGTAAATCCCAAAAACTTATGTCCATCACCAAGCGGGTTCTCGCCATCGCTGTCATTTTTATTTTTGCCACCATTGCCTGGGCCATCCTGGGCGCAACCATCTTCGAGCGCACGTACGGAAAAGATGAAAGCCTTCGCTCCCGGGTCGGCTCATCGTGGGGCACGGCCCAGTTCCAGGGCCCTCCTACGGCGACCCTTCTGCAGATCGTCCGGGAAAAAGAGGAGTATGACGACCACGGCCATACCCGCACCCGGATGGTCGACCGCAACCTGGAGACCTCCGCGCCCCTGGACTCAACGCGGGCCGAAGTGGGGTTGGAGCTGGAACACCGGCAAAAAGGACTTTTGTGGTACAGCACGTACAAGGTCGGATTTACGGGCGACTATGCTCTCCACAATCCAACCGCGAAAGAAGGGGAGCTGACAATTTCCTTTCCCTTTCCGGCGGAACAAGCCATGTATGACGATTTGCAGTTCCTGATCAACGGAGCGCCTGTCCAATTCAAAAACGAGAAGAACTCCGTCCAGGCGACCCTGCACATGGCTGCCGGCGACAAGGTAAAACTGAGAATCGGTTACAAGTCACAGGGACTGGACCAGTGGCAGTACAGATTCGGCGATCAGGTCTCCCAGGTGCGAGACTTTCATCTCAACATGACCACGAATTTCAAAGACATTGATTTTCCCGAAAACACGCTTTCTCCCACGGAGAAAGTGGAAACGGGAAATGGCTGGCAGTTGAAATGGGACTACACCAACCTGCTCTCCGGATACCAGATCGGCATGGTCATGCCGGAAAAACTCCAGCCCGGGCCGCTGGCCGGACGCATCAGCCTGTTCGCGCCAGTATCGCTTTTCTTCTTTTTCTTCCTGGTGTTCATCGTTACCACCATTCGCGGGATTGACATCCATCCCATGAACTACTTTTTCCTGGCAGCGGCATTCTTCGCGTTTCACCTGCTGATGGCGTATCTGGTGGACCACGTTTCCATTCATCTGGCCTTTATCGCCGGGGCCGTGGTGTCGCTGGCGCTGGTCATCAGTTACATGCGCCTGGTGGCCGGTCCCAGGTTTGCCTTGATCGAATGCGGACTGGCCCAACTGGTCTACCTGGTCGGGTTTTCTTACGCGTTCTTCTTCAAAGGCTTTACCGGACTGGCAGTGACCATCGGCTCCATCGTTACTTTGTTCGTGGTGATGCAGATGACCGGCCGGATCAACTGGACGGAACGGTTCGCGACCAGGCCCGGGATGGCGGCCGGCAGATAAATGTGGGAACAGCGAAACTTCAACCATGGTGCATTGAAAGCCGGGGAATCCTGCATGTCCTGCCGAAAGCACAGCGGGATTCTTCGGTCTTTCTGGTGCTTACCATGAGAATCACTAAGACCAGAGAGCGATAAGAAATGATAAGAAATGCTGCCGTTTTTGTCTTGGAAGAGTCAAATTCAGCATGCAAGAAACGCAAAATGCGGCGTTCAGAACAGTTATGCAGCAAATCAACAAGCGAGCCAGGCTTACCCTGTATCTTCTGTTGGGCATTGAACTGATGCTGGTCTCCGTCTATTACTCCTGGGGACGCACGCCGCCCAAATCGGCCCACCGCAGTCCTGTGACAGCGAGCCAGGCAGTGTCGCAACCGGCAAGCGGCGGGATGTAGGCGCTCTTTACTTTAAATCCCGAGCGCAGCGAGGGATCCCTGTCGCCGTCCATGCACTCCGGTTATGCGAATCCTGTCTTGCTGCGCGGGCCACCAGCTGATACTCAACAGCTTAGTCGAGAGGATAGGGATCTCTCGCTACGCTCGAGACTGGGGAGGAAGCTTCAGCAGCGCTTCCACAACCGAATAAACTTCCGCCAGCGCGGCATCGAGTTGCGCGGGATCTTTGCCGCCGGCTTCAGCCATGTCGGGGCGTCCGCCGCCGGATCCGCCGACTTTCTCCGCTACCGGCTTGATGATTTTGCCCGCAGGGACACGGGCGGTGAGGTCTTTGGTCACGCCGACAATCAGCGCGACTTTTCCGTCTTCACTGGAGATGGAACCGAGCACGACCACTCCGGAGCCGAGCTTGTTGCGCAGATTGTCGACCAGAGTCCGCATCTGGCCGCGGTCCAGGTTGTCCACGCGCTGGGCCAGGACTTTGACGCCGTTGATCTCGCGCACGCGTTCTCCGGCGGAACTGACGGTCGAAGCCGCCGACTTCATGCGCAACTGCTCCAGCTCTTTTTGCAGTTTCTTGATCTCGGCTTCTTTCTTGTCCCACTCGACGCGCAGGGACTCGGCGGGAGAACCGGATTTGTCGCTTCGCGGAGCAATCGCCCCGACCACGTGTTCCAGCTTGTGGTCCTGGCGGAAGTGCCGGAGCGAGCCCTCGCCGGTCACGGCTTCGACGCGCCGCACCCCGGAAGAAACGCTGCCTTCGTCCAGGATTTTGATCAGCCCGATCTCACCCGTAGTCGCGGTGTGCGTGCCGCCGCAGAGTTCCGTGGAAAAATCGCCGATCTTCACCACGCGCACGCGGTCGCCATACTTTTCGCCAAACAGCGCCATGGCTTTGTATTCGTTCACGGCTACGTCAATCGGAACATCCTCGATCGTCTCGACTTTGATGTTGCGCAGGACTTCTTTATTAATAATGTCTTCAATGTCCTGAAGCTCTTCATCGGCCACACCGGTAAAGTGCGAAAAATCAAAACGCAGGTGCCGCGGGTCCACCAGCGATCCGGCTTGCTTGACGTGCTTGCCCAGGACTTCGCGCAGTCCGGCATGGAGTAGATGCGTGGCCGTGTGGTTGCGCATTGTGGACTGGCGAATGTCGGCGTTGACCACCGGGTCAACTTTCATGCCGACATGGATTGGCTGGCGGGCTTTGACCTTGTGGGCGCGCACGCCCTGGATTGGCGAATAGCAGCCGGTAACGTCAACGACGATGGCGTTGTGCTCGTCGTTGTAGAAGACCCCAGTGTCGCCAATCTGGCCGCCGGAATCGGCGTAGAAAGGCGTGTGGTCGAGGACGATTTCGCCATCTTCGCCTGCGCTGAGAGATTTCACTCCTTGGCCGTCTTTCACGATAGCCAGAACTTCAGAGCCGCGTGATTCGGTCTGGCGATAGCCTTCAAATGACGTCTTGCTTAATTCGCGATACACTGGCGAGGCTGTCGCTTTCGATCCGCCTTTCCATGAAGCGCGGGCACGTTCGCGCTGCTCTGCCATCGCGCGCTCGAAACCTTCCACATCTAAATGGAGCCCGGCATCGCGGCACGCGTCCATAATAAAATCGAAGGGAAGGCCAAAAGTGTCGTACAGCTTAAAGGCATTTTCGCCTGCGTAATCCTTCGTGCCGCTGGACCTCAAAACAGAAAAGTCATCGTCCAATTCCTGCATACCCTTCTCGATCGTATTGGCAAATCGTTTCTCTTCGAGGTGGACGATATCGGATATACGCTCTTCGCTTTCGCGCAACTCCGGATACGCTGCTCCCATCTCCTTAACGACTGCGTAGACCATTTGCCACATGAAAGGAGCTTTGGATCCGAGCAGTCTTCCATGCCGAATTGCGCGGCGAAGAATCTTCCGTAACACATAGCCGCGTCCTTCATTCGCTGGCAACACGCCATCTGAAATAAGAAAAGTCGTCGCGCGAGCATGATCGGCAATCACACGCAGGGAAGCGGCTGAATGTGCGGTTTCTTCCGCGGCTAACTTTTTCTGAAGGTCAATACCGGGTAGCGCGGTTGCTTTGATGAGCCTTGCTGCCTCTTCAATCAGCGGTGTGAACAAATCCGTCTCATAGTTAGAAGTCACGCCCTGCAAGACACTAGCAGTCCGCTCCAACCCCATGCCAGTGTCAACAGACGGTTTGGGCAACGGGTTATATGTTCCGCTGGAGTCGCGATCGAACTGCATGAAGACCAAGTTCCAGATTTCGACGTAGCGTCCGCAATCGCAGGGAAACTTGCAGGCGTCATGGTTTTGTTCAGATGCGTCTGGTCCCATGTCGTGGTAGATCTCACTGCAAGGGCCGCAAGGGCCGGTATCGCCCATGGCCCAGAAATTGTCCTTCATGCCCAAGGCAAAAATGCGACCTTTGGGAGCGCCTACTGCGAGCCAGTATTTCTCCGCTTCGTCATCGCGGGGAATGCCCTGTTCGCCCTGGAAGATGGTGAAGTAGAGTTTGCTCTTATCAATCCCGAACCACTCTTTCGACGTGACCAACTCCCACGCATATGCAATGGCTTCTTTCTTGAAGTAGTCGCCAAAGCTGAAGTTGCCGAGCATTTCAAAGAACGTATGGTGACGCTTGGTGAAACCGACGTTTTCCAGGTCATTGTGCTTGCCACCGGCGCGGACGCATTTTTGTGAACTGGCGGCCTTGTTGTAGTCGCGTTTTTCCAGGCCGAGGAACACGTCCTTGAACTGGTTCATGCCCGCGTTGGTGAAGAGCAGCGTCGGGTCGTTGGCGGGAACAAGCGACGACGAATGCACGCGCTTGTGGCCTTTGCTTTCAAAAAAGCGCAGGAAGGTTTCGCGAATTTCAGAACCGGTGGGCATTACTGTCTATTTAATCACGACCAGACGGCTTACCACTGATTCACACTGATGACACTGATCTGCGGATTCAAAAATCAGAGTCATCTGTGCAGATCAGTGACTTCAGCCTTACCCCGGCGGCCAGGCCAGTTTTCTTCCGCCGAGCAGGTGCAGGTGCAGATGGAAGACGGACTGTCCCGCGCCGGGGCCGACGTTGTAGACCGTGCGATAGCCGTCCTCAATTCCACGCTCGCGCGCGATTTTAGCGGCGACGATCTGGCAGTAGCCCAGCAATTCCGCATCGGCTTCGTCCGCTTCCTTGAGCCCGACGATGTGCTTTTTGGGAATGATCAGCACATGCGTTGGCGCTTGCGGATTGATGTCCTCGAAGGCGTAGGCTTTGTCGTCTTCGTAGACTTTCTTCGATGGGATTTTCCGGGCGATGATGTTGCAGAAAAGGCAGTCAGACATAGCGTTCATGGTAACAAAAGCGGTATCGGAGGATCGCCGTGATCGCCGTCATCGCGCGCGATCGCCGTGATCGGAAAACCCTAGATTTTGCCGCTGACAACGCTGATGACACTGATCCTGACTGATCCAGAAAATCAGCGTTATCAGTGTCATCAGTGGTATGGGTTTCCGATCACGGCGATGTCGGCGACCACGCGCGATCACGGCGATTCCCCCTAGTCCAGCCTCACCAGAAACACCCCAACCTGGGTTTCCGTCTTTTTAATCAACTCTTCGGCGCGGTGTTTGTCGTCACCTTCCACGCGGATACGCAGCCATGACGTACCTTCCGGGCCCGAGAATTGCAAAATCTTTGCGGTCTGGTAGCGACGTGTGAGTTGCGCTTTCAGGCTGGCGGCGTCCTGGCTGCTCGAGAAGGCGCCGATCTGCACGCACCATTTACCTCCGCTGCGGATGGGCGCGGGAGACTGCAGGACTTCAATCTTGACATACGCTCCGCCGTGGGCGTACACGCCGACTCTCTTGGCCGACGCCTTCGAGAGATCAATGACCCGGTCACCCACGAACGGGCCGCGGTCCGTGATGCGCAACACCACGGACTCGCCGGTCTTGATGTTGGTCACGCGGGCGAGCGAATTCAGCGGTATGGTGCGATGTGCCGCGGTCAGGCGGTTCATGTCGTAGAGTTCGCCGTTGGCGGCGTGGCGGTTCTGGAATCCCGGACCGTACCAGCTGGCGCGGCCAATTTCGGTGTAGAGAGGCTTGATGTTATTGGGGACAACGATTTCGGGCTCCGGCTGCCCTGTGGCGCCAGGTTGGGTGGAACCGGCGTGGTTGGGACTAGGTTTGGAGGAAGAAGGCTGCGCCGTCGGGGGTGGCGCCGGCGGACTAGTCGAACGCGCCGTATGTTTGGGCGCGCCGCCGCAGCCGGACATCAGGAAAGCCAGCAGACCGATACCGGCGGCTAGCTGGAGCGTTCCCGATCCATATAGTCGGCCAGCTTTGCCAGTTGTTCGGCGGCTGTGCGCAGGGCCTTGGTGGAGCGGGTGCGGATGGCGGGCACCACCTCGTCGTTGAGGTAGGCGACCACTTTTTCGCTCTCCTGGTCCAGCTTCTGGGCCGCTTCGTCCAGCTTGCGCCCAACCTTCTCGAAGGACGGCTTCGTCTTTTGCGTGTCGTCGGACATCGTTGTTTATCGGAGCCATTTGTACTATGGGAATGGCCAGAGAGCTTGATTATGACGGCTGGGAGCAGGCAGGGTCAATGCTCGATGGAGTGATGGGACGTGGCGAACCAGATAACCGTTGACTGTCCCGTCAGGTGTAGAATCTGGCGCCGGCCATGGGGCGCGTTTCCGGCCAGTTGTTGAGAACGCGGCGCACGACGTGGGCATCACGCTTGCTGGAACGCAACAGGAGGTCGCCGTCGGTCTGGAAAGTAATCTCCAGCCTGGTGTCAACTTCCAGTGCATGGTCCGAAGAAAACAACAGCCCCGTTTCACTGACGTTGACCGTCTCGCCGCTGGACCAATCGTCCTGGCCCCTTAGACGATAGCGCAACGGTAAGCGCAGCTCTAAACGCTCGGCCCGGCCAACGTGCTGTTTATTGCTGTAAGGCTCTTCCAAAACGTGCTCTCAGTGGCGGCTTCGGCAGCTCGTCCGAAGGCTTGGATTGCCAAGGAGTTTCTCTCTGAGGAAGGCCTGCTGTCAAGGCCCGAAAACAGGGCAAGCCAGATCGCCGTGATCGGGAGACCTAAACCCTTACCACTGATCACGCTGATGACACAGATCTTCACTGATCCAGAAAATCAGCGTCATCGGTGTCATCAGTGGTATGGTTTTCCGATCACCCGACGGCGATCACGGCGATCTCTCTAGCCCGCACTATCTGTCACCTTTTCAATCATTTAGCTGTTGACCTTCGTTTTACCTCCAGTTGCGCTCCCGTGCATTGCCGCTTTGTGGCTCAAACGCGCAGAGTAGCGCATGACAGACGCACTCATGGAGACGAAAACATCATGACCTTGCAGAAGAACCAACCACCCAGCTTTCGTGAAGCGAAACGGACCCAGCAGAGCTTTCTGGCCGCCATTGAAAAGAAGACTTTGATCTGGCTGGCGGCGCACATGCCTGCCCGGATCAACTCAGACCATTTGACGGTATTAGGCCTGCTGGCCATGGCGGGCGCTGGCCTGGGCTACTGGTGGTCGAGCGCGAACCGCTGGGGATTAATTGTGGTCATTGCCTGCCTGGCATTGAACTGGTTCGGCGACAGCCTGGACGGCACGCTCGCCCGCTTCCGCAATTGTCCGCGGCCGCGGTATGGCTTCTACGTGGACCACGTCGTGGACGCCTTCAGCGCATTCTTCCTGCTGGCTGGTCTGGGGCTCTCCGGATACATGTCCCCGGCGATCGCTCTGGGATTGCTGATCGCCTACCTGATGTTGTCCATTGAAGTCTATCTGGCGGCCTATACGCTGGGCGACTTCAAGATCTCGTACTTCAAAATGGGACCGACCGAATTGCGGATACTGCTTTCCGTCGGGAATCTGGCGCTTTTCCTGAAGCCCATGAAGCCGATGGTCCATTTTGCCGGACAAGCCTGGCAGATGTTCAACTTTGGCGGAGTAATCGGGATTGCAGGCATGCTGCTGATATTGCTGATGTCCGTGGTCCGCCACACCGTGCAACTGTACCGGCAAGAGCCGCTGGCCGGTGCGCCGCGCATCAACGCGGCTGCGGCACGGCAAGTTTCCGGCGGCGTGCCAAGAGCAAAAGGACGGGCCGATACTTCCTATGGCATGTTCGTTTAGCCGGCCTTTTCGCAAAGCCGGCCCAGCGTCAGCAGAGCGCGATCGTGCGCTTCGGAAGGTTTATGCGCGCAGTTGATGCGGAAATAATTTTTGTAACGGCCGGTGGCGGAAAAAATTGTGCCCGGCAGAATGCATATATGCTCGGACAGCGCGGCCTGATACAGCTTGAGAGCATTGATTTTTGGCGGTAACTCCACCCACAGCATGTGTCCGCCGGCGGGCCGGCTGATGCGTGTGCCGTCCGGGAAATATTTGGCGATGGCCTGGCGCATCACCTCGACGTATCCGGCCAGAGTGGCGCGCATCTTCTTCAGGTGGCGGTCATAGCCGCCGGACGCCAGGAACTCGGCCACCGCCATCTGCAACAGCGAAGGGCTGGCCACAGTGGTCAGGAACTTGAGGCGTTCCACGTCGGCGCGATAGCGGCCGGCGACCATCCAGCCCACGCGGTAACCCGGCGAGATGACTTTAGAAAATGACGAGCACAGCAGCACCAGTCCTTTCTGGTCATACGACTTCAGCGTGCGCGGGCGCGGGCCGTCAAAGGCCAGGTCGCCATAAACGTCGTCTTCAATGATTGCCACGTTGCGGCGCGCCGTGAGCTCCACGAGCGCCTTCTTGTGGGCATCCGTGAGCACGTAGCCCAACGGGTTATGGCAATTCGGCATTACCATGCACGCCTTGATGCGGTGCTTGCGGATGGCGCGCTCCAGTTCGTCCAGGTCCATGCCCTGCTGAGGATGCGTCGGTATCTCGACCACCTTGACCTGCATGGACGCCGCCGTTTCCAGGATGCCGAAGTACGTCGGGCTTTCCACGGCGATCACATCGCCCGGCTGGGCGACCGCGCGCAAAGCCAGGTTGATGCCTTCCTGCGCGCCGCAGGTGATGATCACATCGCGTGGAGAAAAGCCGCCTCCGGTGGCCACCGAGCGGCGCGCAACCTGCCGGCGCAGCGGCTCGGAGCCTGGAGGGAAGTCATAGCGCATGCTGTGAAAGGGATCGCGGCGGATAATGCGGCGCAGGATCAGGTTCAATCTGCGATTGGGGAACAGCTCGGGACTGGCCGATCCCGCGGCAAAAGGAATGTTGGCTGGATCGCTGGCCGATTCCATCATGCCGGCGAGGATCGCGTTAGTCCCCAGAGACGCCGGCTGCGTCTTCGTAGCTTCAAACTGCGGTTCCGGGATGAGGGCCGAGAATGGCGCGCGAACGTAAAAGCCGGACTGCGGGCGCGCTTCCAGGTAGCCGCGGTCTTCCAGCCAGAGATACGCCTGCATCGCGGTCGAAATGCTGACGCCGCGCTGGCGGCTGAGCTGGCGCAGCGAGGGTACGCGGTCTCCGGTGCGCAGCGCTCCACGCGCTACCTGCTGGGTAAGACTTTCCGCAATACGAACGTAAAGAGGAGAGTTGGTTTGTGGCGCGGTTCCCATGGGCGCAGCATAACACATTCCTGAGTGACAACTGTACTGGTTATAATTCTTCAAATCTGCATCTGTACGCTAAATCGCGAATTGAATATTGTGGGACATGGATCACCTTCCACTCGCAGCCAGAATGGTCCTTGCATGTCACCCGCAAACGGCGCCGGATGTGATGCAGGTAAATTCCGTCAGCCGCGCCACCGCGGAACGATATGGCTGGGGAAACAACTGTGACGGCTGGCATCTGCTCAAGGACGCCGACCTCAGCGTGATCGAAGAACAAATGCCTCCGGGGACTTCAGAGGTCATGCACTGCCATCACCAGGCGCAGCAGTTTTTTTACGTGCTGTCCGGCAGGTGCGTGATGGAAATCGGGACACGGCGGTCCATCTCTCCATCGGTGAAGGCTTGCACGTTCCGCCCGGAGTCCGCCGTCAAATCAGGAGCGAGTCAACAGAGCCGGTCCGGTTTCTGGTGATTTCCCAGCCGCTGAGTCACGGAGACCGGGTCTTAGTCGAGGCTTGATCTCGGCGCCCGATTGCTACAAGGTTGATTCGACCAACTCCTCCAGCCGGTCGTAGCTCGCGGCTACGCCTTGCTCCATACGGGAGTTGAGGACCATGTCGCGAATCGCCTGTGACTCGTAGAGGATTGTCGTCGTGAGCGTGGTCCTTCCGTTCTGCTCGACCAGCACTGCCGTTCCCACGGCTTCGCCGGGGTACCACGGGTCATCAAACACCTCCGTCTGGACGATGCGCTCGGGCGGCACGATCTCGCGATAAACGCCGCGCATCCCCATCTCTTTACCGTCCGGGCCGCGCCACAGGTAGCGATAGCCGCCCCCTACCCGCAGATTAATCTCGCAGACCGGCATCGACCAACCTGGTGGTCCGAGCAACCACTGCTTGACCAGTTCAGGCTTGGTGAGAGCGTCGAAGACCAGGCGGCGTGGCGCGGCGAAGACGCGGGTTAGCGCGATCTCGCGGTCGGTGGGGGTAGTTAGCTTCAATGTTCCAGTGTTCTTCATCGGTGGTCCCTCTTGGCTCTGACATGCTTTTTCCGTCTGGTTTTCATTTCCTCGGTCTTCAATCCGCGAGCATGCAACTCCTGGGCTTTCAAATCGTGGAGCAGGGTGTCGAGACGCTGGAAGGACGTTTCCCAAAACTGGCGGTAGCCCTCCAGCCAGGCATTGGCTTGCGCCAGTGGCTTGGCCTCGAGCCTGCGCGGCCGCCGCTGTGCGTCGCTGCCTCGCGAAATCAGGCCTGCCAGTTCCAGGACCTTGAGGTGCTTGGAGATCGCCGGCTGGCTCATGGCGAACGGCTCGGCCAGCTCGGTGACCGATGCCTGCCCCGAGGTGAGCCGAGCCAGGATCGCCCGTCGCGTGGGATCGGCAAGCGCCGCAAATGTCGCGTCGAGGCGATCAGAGGGCGCGCGGTTCATAACGTAATAGTTCCATAACTGATAGGTTATATACAAAGAGGCGATCGGTCAAGAGAAGTCGCCCAAGTCTTCTCGATCAAAGCGAGGTGGAAGTCTGCTTCAAGCCGAAGCCTGCGTACGCACCGGCGTGGACCGTATCGCATTTTCTCCCCGCCCTCTTCCCATGTCATAATTATCTGTTTTGCCCCCATCGAGTACCGGCGATGGTTGCCGTGCTCGCATTTCGAGGAGTTCGTTTGGATTTCCAACTTACCGAAGAACAGTTGCAGCTTAAACAATCGATCCGCGATTTTGCCGAGCGCGAGGTCCTTCCCAACGTAATGAAGTGGGATGAAGCCTGCCACTTCCCCATGGACGTTATCAAGGAACTGGGGTCCATGGGCGTGATGGGCGCGATCTTTCCCGTGGAATATGGCGGCGCGGGGCTGGGCTACGTGGAATATGTGGTCATCATCGAGGAGCTATCGCGGGTGGATGGTTCGGTGGGCATTATTGTTGCCGCGCACAACTCGCTTTGCGCGAACCATATTTTCCAGGCCGGAAATGAAGAACAGAAGAGAAAATATGTTCCCAAGCTGGCAAGCGGCGAATGGCTGGGCGCGTGGGGATTGACCGAACCGGGGTCCGGGTCGGACGCGGGCGGCGCGCGCATGAGTGCCGTACATAAGAAGAAAGGCGGCTGGCTGCTGAACGGCACCAAGACATTTATTACCAATGGTGCACATGCGGACGTCGTCGTGGTCATCGCCGTTACGGACAAGACGGCACATACGCACGGGCTTTCCGCCTTCGTCGTGGAGAAGGGGACAAAGGGTTTTCGTCCAGGCAGGAAGGAAAACAAGCTGGGACTCCGGGCCAGCGATACGTCCGAACTGATTTTTGAAGACTGTCTGCTCCCCGACGAAGCCCTGTTGGGAAGAGAAGGAGCCGGTTTTGTGGACGCCATGCGCATCCTGGACGGCGGACGCATCTCGATTGCCGCGCTCGGCCTGGGGATGGCCCAGGGCGCGTACGACGCCGCGCTGAAGTACTCCAAGCAACGCAGGCAGTTCGGAAGGACCATCAGTGAATTTCAGGCCATACAATGGAAACTCGCCGACATGGCCACCGAACTTGACGCCGCCCGCCTGCTGACCATGCGCGCTGCCAGCATGAAAGATGCCGGACTGAAAACCACGCTGGAATCCTCCATGGCCAAACTCTACGCCGGGGAAGTCGCGGTCCGATGCGCGAATGAAGGCGTGCAGATCCACGGCGGCTACGGCTTTATCAAGGACTATCCCGCGGAAAAGTTCTATCGCGACGTGAAGCTCTGCACCATCGGCGAAGGCACAAGCGAAATCCAGCGGCTGGTGATCGCGCGGCAGTTGCTCAAAGATTAAGACGGCATTTACCGCAACGGGCGCTAAGGACGCGACGGGAAGCAATTGGCAAATCGCCACAACCGTGCCTGCGAGCAACAAGCAACTGAAGAACCAAGATATTCTTGCTTCATGTTCCTTTGCGGTTGAATCTTTTTGGAGACAAGTTGCTCAAAGGAATCTCAACCTGGGTGGAGCAGATTCGCGCTGGCGATCCACGTTCGCTGGCGCGGGCCATCAGCATGATTGAAGACGCGACTCCGGAATCACTGGAATTGCTCAAGGCGCTTTTCCCGTTGAGTGGCAAAGCGCGGGTCATAGGCATAACCGGCCCGCCGGGAGCGGGCAAGAGCACGCTGGTGGACCACCTGGCGCGCGAATATCGCAAGGGCAAAGAAGGCCGGAATGAAGGCGGGCGGACCGTCGGGATCATCGCTGTTGATCCCACCAGTCCTTATACCGGCGGAGCTATTCTGGGCGACCGCATACGCATGCAGGCCCATCACGCGGACCAGGGGATTTTCATCCGCAGCATGGCCACACGCGGATTTCTCGGCGGGCTGGCCCGCACCACCGCCGATGTGGCAACGGTGCTCGACGCCAGCGGCAAAGACATCGTGCTGATCGAAACCGTGGGCGTTGGCCAGGATGAAATTGATATCGTCCGCCTGGCCGACGTCACCATTGTGATTCTGGTGCCGGGCATGGGCGATGATGTCCAGACCATAAAAGCGGGCATCATGGAAATCGCCGACATCTTTGTGATTAATAAGAGCGACCGCGAGGGCGCGGACCGGGTCGAGCGCGAAATCCGCGCCATGCAGACGCTCAGCGTCCGTAAAGACAATTGGACGCCGCCTATCGTGAAGACCGTGGCCACCGAAGCCAAAGGAATCCCTGAACTGGCCGCAACCATCGCCGGATATGAGGAGTTCCTGAAGCAGCAGAACGTTCTGCTCAGAAAGAAGATCAGCAACTGGCAGGAACGGTTGGTCGAGATGCTGCGCCAGACCCTGCTGGACCGCCTGCTGCACGAACAAATGCAGCCGGGCGAACTGGCGCGACTGGCGGAAGACGTCGCCGAGCATCGCCGCGATCCGTATTCCCTGGTGGAAGAGATTGTGGGAAGATTTAGTAAGTGACTAATCGGGTGGTTGGATAATCGGATTGGAAAACTGAAGGAGACACTCTGGCTGACTGCCAATTACTATTTGCTAGTTGCTTTCTATGAAACACACCATTGATCATCTCGGTATCGCGGTTAAGTCTCTCGCGCAGGCCCGCAAGTTCTATGAACAACTCGGGCTTCCGGTAACGAGCGAAGAAACTGTACCGCACGAGAAAGTCAAAGTGGCCATGATTCAGCTTGGCGACAGCCGTATTGAACTGCTGGAAGCTACCAGTCCGGATTCAGTGATAGCCAAGTTTGTGGCCAAGCGAGGGGAAGGACTGCATCACGTGGCGCTTCATGTACCAGACCTGGCAGTGGCGGTAGAAAAGCTCAAAGCCAATGGCGCCCGCCTCATTTCCGACGAAATCAAGACCGGTGCCGGCGGACACTCTTATGTGTTTGTGCATCCCTCGAGTACCGGCGGTGTGCTGCTGGAGTTGGTTTCTGTCCCCAGTCCCGAGCAGAGCGAGGGACCCCTATAGCCGCGAAACCTTTCATGGCCGCGAATGTACGCGAATTTGAAATTATTTATTTTGTGATTCGCGTTCTTTCGCGTGAATTCGCGGCTAGGTTTTTCGCAGTGATAGGGGCCTCTCGCTACGCTCGAGGTTTCAGAAAAACCCATGCTCATCCTCGCCATTGACACTTCGGGAAAGTCCGGCGGCATCACCCTGGCGGAAGGTGACCAGCGATCTTTTCGCGTTATAGAGTCTGCGGCCATTGAAGGCGGAACTTTCTCAGCTCAACTCGTTCCCGCCATTGCTGCTTTGCTCGAAGAGCACGGCGCTGTCGCAAAAGATATTGGCGGATTCGCCGTGGTCTCTGGACCGGGCTCGTTCACAGGGCTACGGGTCGGCTTGAGCGCGGTCAAGGGACTGGCTGAAGTGTTGAAAAAGCCAATCGCCACTGTTTCCTTGCTGGAAGCCCTGGCGATTTCCTTCGGGAAAGAAGGAAAGATCGCAGCCGCGCTGGATGCTGGACGCGCTCAGATATTCCTGGGCCTCTATGATGTTTATGACGGCGCAGCGGACCCGGTCCGCGAAACTCTCCTGGCCTGGTCTGAATTCCTGGAAGAGATCAAAGCGGGCCATCCTGCGAGTCTTGTCACCAGTGATCATGCCGTCATTCAATATGCGCTGGCGGCGGAAGTTGCAGCGCACGAAGTGGCCAGACCGGGCAGCGACCTGGTCGCCCGAATCGGATTGAAGAAGCTGCTTGCTGGAGATACCGTTTCCACTGAAGCGCTTGATGCGAACTACATCCGGCGTTCCGACGCTGAGTTATTCTCCAAAACGACCTGAACTTGACTGAACCAAGATGACCTTTGTGCGTCCTGCAGTCCCGGAAGACATCAGCCCGATCATTGAGATTGCCCGGCACTCCGCGACCGCAGGGCAGTGGAACCCGAAGGAGTATGAAAAGCTCTTTGCGGACGCCCTGCGGGTTACGTTGGTGATCGAGGAAAACGGCAAGGTTACCGGCTTCATCGTGGCGCGCGCCATCGCGGACGAATGGGAGATTGAAAACGTTGCTGTCACCGTAGCAGCCAGGCGGCGTGGGTTGGGGTCACGTTTGCTCGGCGAACTCGTCAATTTGGCGCAAACTCGCGGGGCAAAACGCGCCTTTCTGGAGGTCCGCGAGTCTAATCAGGAAGCCCAGGCACTCTACAAGAAATGGGGCTTTACCGAGGCAGGAAGACGGCAATCTTATTACCAAAACCCTTCTGAAGATGCCTTAATCTTCAGGTTTTCTTTTCCACAGTAGGCCCTGGGAATTTGGTTGAACTGGCGTCCGCCGTATGTTAATTTTCGATTAAGAACAAAGCAGGAGGTTCTTCCGGATGGTAGATTCCGTTCGCGAACAGCTGCTTGCCAGTCACGAAGAGTTTCGTCGGCTGGCACAGGAACACACCGAGTACTCTCAACGCCTCAGCTCCCTCAATGACAAAAGGTATCTCACCGAAGACGAAAAGCTCGAGGAAGTGCGTCTCAAAAAGCTCAAACTGCGGATCAAAGATCAGATGCAGATGATTGAGCAGGGACAACGGAGCAGGCCCTTTCAGGTAGCCTAGGTAAGTCTCAACCAGACCTCTCCTTCCGTGGCGGCAGGCCGCGGAAGGAAAGGTCTTTGTGCTTGAAGGCGTCATTTCGGGAGCGTCATGAGAGACAACAGTTTTCTCCGTGGGCCGCGTTGATTCTGTTCCCAGTCGCTATAATCTCTGGTTATGGTCCGCGACGGAATCTATTACGCGCTTGGCATGTTGCTGGTGGCTGCGGTTCTATGGTGGCTCCGGGCCCCGGGGTTCGCGGCAGTTCCGGTCTTGCTGGCGATGTTTTTCCTTTGGTTTTTTCGCGACCCGGAGCGCGCGGTCCCCGCGGAGCCGGGACTGATTGTTTCCCCGGCCGATGGCAAGGTCACCGACATCTCCGCCACCCGGCTCGGCGGCAAACCGTACACCCGGATCAGTATTTTCCTGAGCGTATTTGACGTCCATGTGAACCGCGCTCCCTGCTCCGGCATAATTAAAGACGTGGTGTACAAGCCCGGGAAATTCGGCAACGCCATCAGCGCTGCATCCGCGGAAGACAATGAGCAGAACATTGTCACAATGGAAAGCGACGGCGTGACGGTGGTATTCAAACAGATTGCCGGTCTGCTGGCGCGCCGGATTGTCTTTACGAAAAAAACCGGCGATACCGTGGCCCGCGGGGAACGAGTCGGCCTGATCAAGTTCGGCTCGCGTACCGATGTTATTTTCCCCAACCCGGCCGCGCTGAAAGTCGCCGTGGGTGACCGGGTCAAAGGCGGATCGTCCGTTCTGGCCCAGGCGCCGGTTTCGCAAGACCGCGCCATTCTGGAAAAGCGCCTGAAGGTCCCGCTGGCTTCGGAGTTGGTGCAATGAAAAATTCTGCAATCCCGAGCGTAGCGAGGGGCCCCTATGATAACGAGGAATCAAGGGCGCAGAAGGAACATCGTTGTGGCGGCCCGTTATTAATGGAAAAAGCGTTACAACCCTGTTGTGCATTGAAGATGAGAGGGATCCCTCGCTACGCTCGGGATTTTAGGAAAGCCCAATGAAGATGCCCATACCATTGCGTCGTTGGGAGGACCTGCCTCCAGCGCAGAAGCGCCGTATGCGGAAGGGGATGTATATCCTGCCCTCGGTTTTTACCGCTGCCAATATCGGCGCGGGTTATTTTGCCATCGCGCAAACCATTCAGGGCGCTATTCCCGTTGACGGTAAGCCGGAATACGGACATTTCGACGTGGCGGCCATAGCGATTGGCTTCGCAATTCTGGCCGACGGACTGGATGGCTTTGTTGCGCGCCTGACCGGCACCACCAGCGATTTCGGCCGCGAGTTCGATTCTCTTGCCGATGTAATTACATTTGGTGTTGCTCCCGCCGTTCTCGCCTGGATGTGGGGCGTCCGCATGTTGCCTGATTTCGGCAATCACGAGCTTCATATGCGGTTTGTGCAGCTGGGGGTAATCGCGACGTTTATTTTTCTGGTCGCCGGCTCAAGCCGCCTGGCGCGATTTAACATCCAGTTGAACCCGCAGCCGACAAATCCCGGACGGCCAGGCAGAAAGTACTTCGTCGGCATGCCCATTCCGGCGGGCGCTGCCGTGATTGCCTCGACAGTCCATCTGTTTTCCGGCCGGCCGATCTCGATCTGGTGGGTGGCGCCGGCATGGTTTGGCGTTCTGATCTTTGTCGGCATGCTGATGGTAAGCAAGTGGAGGTTTTACAGTGTGAAGGGAGTGAACCTGCGCAACCGGCATCCGTTCCAGATCTTGATTCTGCTTTACGGGGTGGTTGCTCTGGTTTATTACTTCTCGCATTATGTGCTGTTTGCTGTGGCCATTGTTTACATGCTGAGCGGGATATTGATGCGTCTGTCGTGGACATTCCGCCGGCGGCCGCCGGCGCCCACATACCGGGAAGCTCCCGAGGCCAGATGAAGACGGAGAACCAGACAGCAAATCTGTTTCGCGTGGCCATCGTCGGGGCAGCGTCCCTCAAGGGCAAGGAACTGAAGGACATTCTGGAAGACCGCAATTTTCCGGCCATGGACATACGGTTGCTGGACGATACGGAGGCCCTCGGCCAGCTCGACACCGTCCAGGACGAGGTCGCCTTTGTACAGCCTGTGGGCCGCGACCAACTGACGAACGTGGATTTCACGTTCTTTGCCGGCGAAGGGGAGTTCACACGCGCCCACTGGAAGATGGCCCGCGAGGCTGGAAGCTCCGTTGTGGACCTTTCCTACGGCCTGGAAAGCGAGCCCGCCATTCCCGTGTGTGCGCCATGGATCGAGCGTGAACTGGGCCAGCCATCGCAATTCAATCTTGAATCCACCGCGCTCGTGGTTGCTCATCCCGCGGCGACGGTGCTGGCGCTTCTGATCTTGCGCGCGCAGAAAGCGGGCGCCGTGCGATTCGCCGCAGCCTCGGTGTTCGAACCGGTGTCCGAGCAGGGCCGGCGCGGCATGGACGAACTGCACGAGCAGACCGTGAACCTGCTGTCGTTCCAGCAGATGCCGACCGCAGTCTTCGATTCACAGGTGGCCTTCAACATTATCGGGCGTTACGGGAAAACGTCCGCGCATCCGCTCGAAGCGATCGAGCGGCGCGTCGGATCGCATCTCCGCCTGTTGCTGGGAGACCGCGCGCCGCTCCCGTCTTTGATTTTGCTGCAGGCGCCGGTGTTTCACGCTTATACGTTTTCCGTTTACGTCGAACTGGACAAGAATGTTTCCGCTGGCGATTTCACCCAGGCCATGGCTGGAGAACACGTGGAGATCGCTCGCGGAGCGGACGATTTGCCCAGCAACGTGAACGTGGCGGGCAAAGACCAGATATTGCTGGCCCTGCGGCGCGACACGTTTCATGCCAACGGTTTCTGGCTGTGGGCGGCCGTGGACAACTTGAGGCTGGCAGCCATCACCGCCGTGGAGTGTGCAACCGCGCTGGCAGCGGTCCGGCCGCACGGGAAGGTACAGTGAAAAGAACCGCCGTATTCCTGCTCGCCGGATGGAGCGTGTTGGGCGCGTTTTTGAGCGGCTGCGGTTATCACGCCGTGGGCGGACGCTCCGGCCGCCTGCCTGAGAACGTCCGCACCATCGCCATCCCGGCATTTACCAACGAGACGCAGATATACCGTATCGAACAGGTGCTGACGCAGGACGTTGTCCGTGAGTTCATCAGCCGGACCAACTATCACGTCGCCAATGACACGGGCGACTTTGATGCCACGTTGAAAGGCGCGGTACGCTCGGCCCTGGCCGCGCCGTTGACCTATGACGCGCAGAGCGGCCGTGTTTCCAGCGCGGTGGTTACGGTCACCGTGAAAATCACTCTGACCGACCGTTCCGGCAAAGTCCTGTTTGAAAACCCCAATTACACTTTCCGCGAGCAATACCAGGTGTCGCGCGAAGTCGCCAGCTTCTTCCAGGAGGAAACGCCGGCGCTGCAGCGCATGTCCCGGGATTTTGCCCGCACGCTGGTCAGCGACATCCTGGAGGCCTACTAACATGCCCGGCCGCAGTTTTGCGCCTTCGGAGAGGTTCATCTCGGAAGTCGCCAGCCGCAAGCTGCGCCCGGCCTACGTTTTTATTGGCGACGAAACTTTTTTTCGCGACCACTGCCGCCAGGCGCTGCTGCTTCATCTGGTTCCTGAAGACCTGCGCGATTTCAGTCTGCACGATCTCGACCTCTCCGAAGTGAGCGTCGCGGAAGTGCTGGACCGCGCGCGCACGCCGTCTCTGATGGCGCCGTTTCAGGTGCTGTTTGTACGCGGTGTCAAGAACCTCTACGGACGCGGTTCGCACGCCGCGGAATTTGCGGCGATCGAACAGTATGTGAAGGACCCAAACCCCGCGGCGGTGATCATATTTGTTGCCGACCATATCAGCATTCCCGCCGACGTCCGGCGCATGGACATGCAGGATAAAGACCGCTACGAGCGCATCCGGGAAACCCTGGGAGATTTCTGCGGGATGGTGGAACTGGCGCGGGTGGAAGAAAGCGACGGCGTGCGCTGGGTCGTGGAACAGGCGCAGAAGGATGACGTGAAGATCGAGCCCGACGCCGCACGCGAACTGGTGGACGCCCTGGGCGCGGACATGATGCTCGTCAGCCGGGAACTGGAAAAACTGGTCCTCTACACAAGAGAAAAAAAGCGCATCACCCTGGGCGACGTGGAGACCATGGTGCTGGCGGCAAAACAACGTTCGCTTTATGACCTGACCGACGCCATCTCCGCCAAAGACAAAGCGCGTGCGCTGGCCGTTCTGGACGGCGTACTCTCGGCGAGTGAGGGCGAAGACGCTGCCATCGGGCACCTCTACATGCTGGCGCGCACCTTCCGCCAGATGCTGGTGATCCTGGAAAAAAACGTCCGCGATTCGCGAGCCATCTGGCAAGCGCTGTGGCAGGGCTTCCGCGTGCCGCCCTTCGCGGCGGATGACATCATCCGCCAGGCCCGGCGTTACAAGTCGCGCCGCGAACTCACGCGAGCCCTCAAACTGATTGCCCGTGCCGACCTCGCCCTGCGCTCCAATCCCCCTAGTAAACGCCTGGTGCTCGAACAACTGGTCATGCAACTCGCCGAGGAGCCCAAAGTGACTGTGCCAGGATGGCAGCAGGAAGAGTTGCCGGTGTAGCTTTTTTCTCTTGTCCCAAGCGAGGCGGAAAACAGAAGAGAGCAGCGTCGGTAGCTCCGGCTCGCGAGGTCTGGTGGCCCGCTCTACTTCGAGGCGGCCACTAACCGTGCGTTCAGGCGGGACTTGTAACGGGCAGCGGTGTTCTTGTGGATCAGGCCCTTCTTGACTGCCTTGTCAATCATCGAGACGGTGCTGGAGAACAACGCCTTGGCCTGGGTCTTGTCTTCGGACTGCAATGCCTGGCGGAACTTCCGCAGTTCCGTACGGAAACGGGATGCGTTGGAGCGGTTCTGCGCGGTGCGCGTTATGGTTTGACGGGCGCGCTTCAGCGCCGAAAAGTGATTTGCCATGTGCTGCTATTGTCCTTAAAGGGAATTTCTTTCTGGCTAGCCGAAGTACTTATTCTACTGGGGTTGAGTGGGTTTGGCAACGGAATGTCGCGCGGTGTTAGTTTGAATCTTTGGTCGATAGTGGCGGATCGTCTTCGTCGGGTTCTGACCACATGTAAGGCCCCATGCAAACGAGGCCCACGATGACTGATCCTGCCATCAGCCTCCAGCCGTTATCTGTGAACGGGGCGCGAAGGAACACCAACGCTGCAATTCCGCCCAACACCCCGCTCAATATTCGGACTAGTTTTTTTAGAGCTTTCATTGGTGCTGCCGAAATTATGCCGCTTGTGTGACATTTTCAAACTGAGACACTCTCACGCGCTGTTTCTCCTTTTCCGCCGGGCTGTGTTCTACTGTTCATCTGCTGTTGCACTATATTTGTTGCACTATATTTTGCCTAAAGACCTGGCCGCAAAGCTCGCAGCATGCAACTGAAAGACTTCATGTTCGGAAAGCCTCTGGCTACGTCGCAAGAACGGGCGGAGCAGATTGGGCCGGCGGCGGGCATTCCTATCTTTGGCCTGGATGCGCTCAGCTCGGCCGGTTACGGGCCGGAGGCCGCCCTCACTATATTGCTTCCCCTGGGAATTCTGGGGGTTGGCTATATCGTACCCATCAGCACCAGCATCGTGGTTCTTCTGGCGATCGTTTATTTTTCCTACCTTCAAACCATCAAAGCATACCCTGCGGGCGGTGGATCGTACACGGTAGCGCATGAGAACCTGGGCGAATCTGCCAGCCTTTTGGCCGCTGCCGCCCTGATGATCGACTACATTCTGACGGCAGCGGTGGGAATCTCAGCCGGCGTGGGCGCGCTGGTCTCCGCCCTGCCGCGACTTCAGCCGTATACGGTCTGGCTGTGTATCGGAATTCTGCTGTTCATCGCGCTGATTAACCTGCGCGGCCTGCGCGAAGCGGGCGCTCTGTTCATGCTTCCGACTCTGGTCTTTGTCGCCAGCTTGTTGTTCACCATTGGCGTTGGGCTGTTTCGTGCCTTGACGCACGGTGGACATCCGGTCCCGGTGGTGACGCCTCCCCACCTGAGTGCGGCCATCATGCCGGTGACCGCCTGGCTGCTGATGCAAAGTTTCGCGAGCGGCTGCACGGCCATGACCGGAGTTGAGGCGGTAAGCAATGGCGTGATGGCCTTCCGCGAGCCGAGAGTAAAAAACGCCCGGACCACTTTGTCGATCATCATCGGCATTCTCGTATTGCTGCTGCTGGGGATCGCCTACGTGGCCAGGATGTACGGCATCGGCGCGACAGATCCCGGCCAGCCTGGATATGAGAGCGTGCTCTCGCAGCTGATTGGAGCGGTGACCGGCAAGGGCGTGTTTTACTACGTGTCAATCGCCTCGGTGCTGCTGGTGCTTTCTTTATCGGCCAACACGGCGTTTGCCGACTTTCCGCGGTTGTGCCATGCGGTTGCGCATAACGGATATCTGCCCAAGTCTTTTACGACGCGGGGAAGAAGGCTGGTGTATACCCAGGGCATTGCCGCATTGACCGTCATTGCCGGCATTCTGCTCCTGGTTTTCAAAGGCGTTACCGACCGTCTGATTCCGCTGTATGCAATCGGCGCGTTCCTCGCTTTCACTCTGTCGCAAGCGGGCATGGTGGCGCACTGGAGGAAGATTCAGGGCCGGCATTTCCTGAGCTTGTTTCTCAACGGGCTCGGCGCTATTACCACGGCCATCACCGTGGTGGTGGTGCTGGTGGCAAAATTTGTCGAAGGAGCATGGATCACGCTGGCGCTGATTCCGCTGCTCTTTATTTTGATGAAGGCCGTGCGCCGGCACTATGGGACCGTGGA
>Ga0210407_10000220_pt1 | contig 71302 bp, 58 predicted proteins | sample IncBWC27MmetaG_FD_150860 | JGI IMG/M metagenome (GOLD analysis project Ga0210407, IMG submission 150860) | Forest soil microbial communities from Barre Woods Harvard Forest LTER site, Petersham, Massachusetts, United States - Inc-BW-C-27-M | ecosystem: Environmental > Terrestrial > Soil >...
GAGATGAATTCGGCGAAGAGCGCTTGACCGGGGCGCTACAGCGGCACGGAAAACTGCGATCGCAAGATTTGCTGAACGCAATTATCGGCGAAGTCCGGCGATTCAGCCCGCACGAGCAAAATGACGACATGACCCTGATCGTGGCGAAATGCAGGGAGTGCTAGTGCAAACCGGATTTGCCACAGAAAAATGCGTCTGAATCCAGAACCCGCTTCGACATTCGGATTCCCGCGGGCAACTCCTCAGCGGCCATAAACGAGGACGCGAAAGGTTCCGGGAGTAGCGGTGCGCTGCGGATGGGGCCGCTCGGCGGTCGGAGCCGCAGCGGCAGCAAAATCAGCGGTGTCCAGAAAGAGATTGTGGGTTTTGGTGTCGAGCCCCATGGTTTTGGCGCCGAACTCGGTTTTGAGGGTTTCGACTTCGCTGAATTTGTCGGGCGTATCTTCGTGAAATATATGGACCATCCCCTCGCGCGTAGAGGCAAAGATGAGCCCGGTTTCCGGATCGTAAGCTGCGGCATCCGCGCCGGCCGAAATCGGGAAAGATTGGATGACTTTTCCACTATCGGCATCCACGGCCACGAGCATTTGCGGGTTGCGTCCAGCGGCGAAGAGCCGCCGATGCTTCACGTCCATCGCAAGCGCCGTTGGCGCCCCGGCCGGGGCGAGGGGCCAGCGCGACTTGATCGTAAGCGCGCGGGAATCAATGGCCACCAACTCGTTCTTGTCTTCCAGGTTGACGAAAACGGTTCCGCTGCCATCGGCAACCGCGAATTCAGGACCTCCACCCAAGTCGATGGTCCCCGCCACGGCGCCAGTCTTGGCATCGATCACCGTGGAACTATGAGGATCTCCATTCATGGCAAAGACGCGTTTAGAGGCCGGATCGTAAATAACACAGTCGGCGTCGTTGTCGGCCTTGGCCTCGCCGGTTACCTTAAGTGTCGCCAAATCGAAAATGAATACTTTACCCTGCGCGCCGTCGCTGATGAATCCGCGACCGAACTCACTGACGATGGCAACTCCGTGGTCCTGCTTAAGTCCGGTGATGTTGCCAATCAGCGCGCCGTTATCGGCGTCCAGGATTTTAATCTCCGTACCATGCGACACATAGACGCGGCGCGCGGAAGAGTCCACCGTGATGTAGTCAAAATACTCGCGAGTGCTACCCTCGGCCGCGCCAAAACCGTATTTTTTAAGCAGGTGATAACCACTTGCCGCCGCAAACGCGGCAAGGATGATAAAAGATGCGCCCAAGCCCAAAGCCCCAAGACGAGCGACTGACTTCATGCGAGACCTTCCCTTTCGTTCAGCGCCAGGCTACAAACGCTGTGCATAGTCCCAAAATGAGTTGGCATTATATCCCGGTTCGGCATCATCGGCGAAAGCCGAACGTTGGATAAGGCAATTTGAGTCTACCGGGCCACTTGGTAGTCATCCCCGAGGAAATCCGCCATGTAGTGTTGCACGTAAGGTCGATTGCAAAATACGGCGACCGATGCACCGCTATTCGCTGGAGGTACCGCGGACAAAGGCCGACGCCGCAAACGATTCTTCAGGCAGACCTTGTGCGCGGGTGGCGGGGTGAGTAAGATGCCCGCACTACGGTCGGCCAGCAGGGGCGGGGTCCAAGGCCAGAGTGCGGGATCCAGATAAAGGGAACTTTCCGAGAGCATTTTGCGTTCCATAGTTGGCAGGCCGAGTTGACCGCGACGTAAAATCAGGTCACGCTCTGCACCGTAGCAGTATCGAGGCTGATGAAACGTTGGAGCAGGACGCCCAACTGGTCCAGCAATGCCTCCAGGGCGACGGGTCGGCCTGGGAGGAACTTGTGCGCCGCCATTCGCGCCGCATCTTCAACATTTGCTATAGGTTTACCGGCAACCGTACGGAAGCCCAAGACCTGTCGCAAGAGGTTTTCCTCCGGGTTTACCGCACCGTGGCCAGCTACCGCTCGGCCCATGGCGGATTCGCCACTTGGGTCACCAGCGTGACGCGCAATCTGCTGATTGACCATTATCGTAGAACCAAGCGCGACCGAATTACGGACTCCCTGGACGACGCCATGCCGGTGGTGGAGAACAAGGCCTCTTCGGCGCGGCGTCCCGACGAGCAGGCGCTGCTGAACGAATTGAGCGGGCAAGTGCAAGCGGCGCTGACCAAGCTTTCGCCGGAATTGCGCGAGGCAGTGATCCTGCGGGATCTGCAACAACTGGAGTACGGTGAGATTCAGCAGGTTTTGGCGGTGCCGGAAGGCACAGTGAAGTCGCGAATCAATCGCGGAAGAATTGAGTTGGCGCGCGTTCTGCAGCAAATGGGAGTGCGGCCCTCATGAACGAGTTTAGAGTTTTGCAACGAGCGCGGAGCATGTCATGACCACCAATTGGACTTGCGAACAAACCGAAGCACGGCTCAGCGACTACCTCGACGGGCTTTTTCAGCCGTCCGAGCAAGCCGCCTTCGATATGCACGTAAATAGTTGCGAGCGTTGCACGCCGCTGGTGGCCAGCGTCTCTCACCTGCTGACAAATTTGCATGCGATGGAAGAACTGGAGACGCCGCCGCAGTTGGTGTACGCGATTCTCGACAAGACGCTGGGGCCGCGTGATTCCGTTACGGGTTGGCGCGCCATGCTCGGTTGGCTGCGCGGTCTGGCGAATCCGAAATTTGCGTATGGGGCTGTTTCGCTGGCTGCAACGTTTCTTTTGGTGGCTTCCGCTGCTGGATTCTCTTGGCGGAAACCGAAACTGGCGGACTTGCGGCCCATGAATATTATGAGGAGTGCGGACGCAGGGGTGCATCGGGCTTATGCACGGAGCACAAAATTTGTGAGTGACCTGCGGGTAGTGTACGAAATTCAGGCGCGGTTCAGCCAGTCGGACGAAATCCAGAGCAATCAGGAAAGCGTAACTCCGAAGGCCGGGCAGCAGAAAGCGCCGGGACAGTCGGATGCAACGCCCTCAACACCAAAACAGCAAAATCGCGCAAATGGAGTGGAGCGGCGGTTTGAAGTGATGGCCGCCGAGTTGCCATCCCTCTTGATTAGGAGAACGCTATGAAGTGTGCCGTCCATTCTGAGGTGGACGCAGTCGGTTATTGCCGCAATTGCGGAAAGCCCATGTGCTCCGCGTGTGTGCGGCCGGTGCGTGACGTTCTCTATTGCGAGGATTGCCTGGCGACGGTGATGGGTATTCCGGGTCCGCAGCCAGCAGGAGCGGCGGCGCCGGGCCCGAACGCGTTGGCTCCGGCGCTTGTCCCAACGGTTCCGGGCGCGATGCCTAACCCGCTGGGACCAAGTCCCTTCCTCGCGTTTTTTCTGGGGTTTTTGCCGGGGCTGGGAGCGTTTTACAACGAACAGTACGGCAAAGGCATGATTCACCTGGCGCTGTTTTTGGTGATGTTTATTGCTGCGTTGAATGGCGCGGTGGATGGCGGCGCGTTTGTCGCGTTGTGGATTTGCATCGCAGCGCTGTGGATTTACATGCCCATCGACGCGTTTCGTTCGGCGCGCGCCAAGCAAGCGGGCGTGGCGATTTCCGATCCGCTCGAAGAGTTCAGCAAGGGGCGTCCCATCGGTCCCATTTTTCTGATCGGCGTAGGACTGCTGCTGCTGTTGAACAATTTTGATTGGTTTCCGTGGTATCGCATTAAGGAATTCTGGCCGATCTTGCTGATTGCCGTTGGGGTTCTAATGTTTCGCAACCGGCTGGAACGTCGTCCTTAGGAGGGCTTTCGTCGATGAGTAACCGCATTCGTTGCGCGTGCCCGCGCTGCACCATCCGCGGATTTATGGTACCCGCGTTTATTATCACCCTAGGCGTCTTGTTCCTGCTGCACGAGATGCGCGGGGGATTTTTTGATATCACCAATACCCTCCCGGTAATTCTGATTGTGCTCGGAATGATCAGCTTGGCGTCATCCATGGCGCCGATGACAGGCCACGTCTCCGCAGACGTCCCGCCCGTTCCGCCTCCGGGAACTCCCGGGTCTGCACCGACGGTTGCGCAGCCTTCGTTGCCGGGCCAGGGGCAATAAATGTCCATGGCTCTCACCCGAACGCGCGGGAGTTCGTTCTTCTCTGGGTTGATTCTTATTTTCGTTGGAGCGTTGCTGCTGCTCCATAACTATCATGGGTATGACCTACGAGAGGCGCTGGGCCGGTGGTGGCCACTGATCTTTATCGTTTGGGGCGCGATCAAACTATTTGAGCGCGCGACGGCTCACCGCTCTGGCGACCCCAATCCAACAACGATCACCGCGGGCGAAGTGTTCCTGGTGCTTGGTTTAATGGCTTTGGTCGCCGTTGTGGTTGCCATCGACTATGGGAAGCAGCACATGCCCGGGGACTTCGATTTCGGCAACTCCTTTGAATACGACCTGGACGCACCTTCCAAAACGATCACTCCTGACGCACACGTCACGATTCGCAATGGCCGGGGAAACGTGTCCGTGCGCTCTTCAGACATCGCGGAAATTCGCATCTCGGGCAAGAAGAATGTGAAAGCGTGGTCGGACGGAGAAGCACAGCGTATCGCCAATCCCATTTCCGTCGAGGTCGTGGAGAACGGCGACGGCTATGAAGTTCATCCAACGGGGCTGCCTTCGGGAGATTCGCGCATTAGCGTTGACCTCGAAGTGGATGTGCCGCTGAAATCGACGGTCACCATTCGCAACGAGAAAGGCGACATCTCGGCCTCCGATTTGGGCGCTCCGCTGGTCGTCAACTCCATTTCCGGCGATATCGACATACGCGACACCAATGGCGATGTGAGCATCGACTCCAAAAAAGGAGACGTGAAAGTTTCCGACACAAAAGGAAACGTGAAAATTTCCGGGCACGGCGGACAGGTCGAAGTGATTTCCGCCTCTGGCAGTTTTACGCTGGACGGAGAGTTTTACGGCCCCATCCGCGCGGAAAAAGTAGCGAAAGGCGTGCGCTTCGTCTCGCAGCGCACGGATCTCACGCTATCGCAATTGACGGGGCACATGGAGGCTTCTCCGGGGAGCCTGGAGATTGCCGATGTGCCCGGAAATCTTTCGGTGCGCGCGCAAGACGACATCACCATCGAGAACGTGACCGGCAAACTGAAAGTGGACAACCGCAAGGGCGACGTCGAAGTGCGCTTCTCTTCCCCTCCGAAAGAAGAAGTGGAAATCGATAACTCCTCCGCGGGGATTAACATCACGATCCCGGAGTCATCGAGCTTTGAAATCACGGCCGATTGCCGCAATTGCGACATCGAATCGGAATTTTCCGGGGATTCATTAAAGACCACAGAGCACGGCGGCGATCACCATCTGGAAGGCAAGTACGGATCCGGCCACGGTCCGAAGATCGCGCTCACCACGAGCCACGGCACGATTTCTATTCACAAGACGAGTTAGTTTCGGGACTCGGGATTTCCGATTTCCAGGAGCACTCCCTAGCGCTCTGCAAGCCTTTTCAATTCGGCGAAAAACGTGGGATAGGAGACGCCGGCGCAATCCGCATCGCGAATCACCGTGGGGCCTTCCGCAGCCAGCCCGGCAACTGCAAAGGCCATGGCGATGCGGTGATCCCCGCGCGGATCGATCTCTGCGCCGTGCAGTTTGCCCGCCCCGCGGCCGCCGACCTTCAACCCGTCGGGAAACTCTTCCACCGTTGCACCCATGCGTCGCAAATTTTCGACCAGCGCGGCGATGCGGTCGCTCTCTTTCACGCGCAACTCGCTCGCGTCGCGAATCTCAATTCCCATTTCGGTGTACGGCCCCAGCGCCGCGAGCATCGGCAGTTCGTCGATCACCAGCGGTATGACGTCTCCAGAGATAACGCCGCCCTTCAGCGATGTTCCCTTCACATTCAAATCGCCCACGATTTCTCCGTGGGTGCTGCGAACGCCAGGCATGCCAATCTGCGCGCCCATCGAAGCGAACACATCCAGGATCGCGGTGCGCGTGGGATTCAGTCCTACATTCCCAATCAGAATATTCGAATCCGCAAACATCGAAGCCGCGGCAATCCAGAAAACCGCCGAGGATAGATCTCCCGGCACATCCAGCGATTTTGCGGCCAATTTTCCGGCGCCATTCGAACCGCGAAGTCCATGCACGTGAATCGTCTTTCCACTCTTCTCAATCGCGGCGCCAAACTCCTCCAGCGCCAGCTCCGTATGATCCCGCGTACGCGCCGGTTCCGTCACGCTGGTCACGCCATCCGCAAACAACCCCGCCAGCAGCACCGCCGATTTTACTTGGGCGCTGGCCATCGGCATTTTGTAGTCGATGGCCTGCAGCTTGGCGCCGCGAATCTCCAGCGGCGCAAAATTATCCTCGCGTCCGGAAATTATTGCTCCCATTTCGCGCAACGGTCCCATCACGCGCTTCATTGGCCGTTTCTGCAACGATTCGTCGCCCGTGAGCCTCGAAGTAAATTCTTGCCCCGACAGAATGCCCGCCAGCAAACGAATCGTCGTGCCGGAATTTCCCGCATCGAGCGCGCGCGAACTGGCTTTCAATCCCCGCGCGCCTCGCCCCGTCACGCGCACCAAATCCTTTTCCACTTTCACTTCGGCGCCCAGCGCGCTCATGCAATCCAGTGTGCTGTGGCAATCCGCCGCTGCGGCAAAGTGCCGCAACTCGCTGGTGCCTTCCGCCAAACCCGCCAGCATGGCGTAGCGGTGCGAGATGGATTTATCTCCAGGAAGTTCGATCCCGCCAGAAATATATTTCGCCGGTAGAACAGTCTCTTTTTTCACGTCAGAATTTTACCACGCCCCCGCAGCGCAGACCGTACAGGCCTGCATCCTAACTAAACTGTGTCGCGAACCACTTCCTTTGCTTCCTCTACTTCCTCTATCTCGTTTCTCTCCTGCCCTTTCGGCCAGTTTTCCCCCAGACAATTCCCTGCAATCCGCGCGAAACTCCCAAGGCCTGAGCCGCGTATTATTAAATGAGGAGAATCATCATGTCAGCCCGCAGTGCAGCAATTCACCTCGCCGGAAAAGCCGGCATCCTCTTTGGCGCGCTCTTTCTGGTCAGCGTAGTGCTCGCGGCCATTCCGAGCCACCGCGCGCCCGTCGCGGCAGAGCCACAAGAGCAGCAATCTTCCTCGCCTTCGCAAGAAACGCAGGGCATGGAGCACAGCAAAATGCCCGGAATGGATATGTCGGACGAAAAGGCCAGCGAAGCCCACGCCGTCAGCGACATGGCACCGGGCCATATGGACGCTCACAGCCTGCACATGCACATGACGCGGATCCGCGCGCAAAATCCCGCGGACATCGCGCGCGCCAATGAAGTCGTCACGCAGCTTCGCAGCGGCATGGAGAAATACAAGGACTATCACGTCGCCCTAAACGAGGGCTACAAAATCTTCCTCCCCAATATTCCGCAAGCCGAATATCATTTCACCAATTATGGCCACGGCATTCTCGAAGCCTTCACCTTCGATCCCGCGCGCCCCACTTCCCTGCTCTACAAGAAAACCTCCACGGGCTACGAACTCGTCGGCGCCATGTACACAATGCCCAAGCGCGCCACGGAAGACCAGCTCAACGAGCGCGTTCCTCTCAGCGTTGCCATGTGGCATCTGCACACCAATCTCTGCATACCCGCGCGCGACCAATTTCGCAACGCCGACTGGACCAAGTTTGGATTGAAGGGTTCCATCGTCACGCAGGATGCGTGCGATTCCGCCGGCGGCAACTTCAAGCCGGTCATTTTCGGCTGGATGGTGCACGTCTACCCTTACGAAGATTCGCTCGACAAAATCTTTGCCATGCATCACCACGATTAATCCCGCGCTCGCCGCGGGAAGCAGCAATCCTTCGGCAGGCGTCAGAGCCTGGGTCTCGACAAAGCATGAATCGCCTCGGTTCGTCTCATGCCCCGAGTCCAGGCTCCCTTGCACTGCACGCCTGTTGACTTCGCTTCAATAGTGCAAGAGACGGCTCTGTCGTTTCATTTCGTGGGAATTACTTTGGAGATTTTCTGAAGGAAGCCCTTCATTTCGAGCTGGAATCGTTCGCCACGATTGCCGTTTTGCCTTGTTCCCATAAACGAAATCCGCCCAAAAACGCATTCTCATTGCATCCCAACTGTGCGCCCGCCGGAAGTTCCTTCAATTTCTTGCAATTTCCTCCGCCCAGCACCACGTAATCCGCGCCCAGCGCCAATTTCAATTTTGCCGTCACCTTGGCGACATGCTGCCGCCACCTCTTCTTTCCCAGACGCTCCAAGCCCCGCAAGCCCAGATAGTCCTCGTATGTTTTTCCTTTTTTATAGCCCAAATGCGCCAATTCCATCGGCTCCAGCAGGCCGTCCGAAATCATCGCCGAGCCCAGCCCGGTGCCCAGTCCGAGAAACAACATTCGCCCGCCTTTGTAACTTCCCATCGCCTGCATCGACGCATCGTTAATTACCTTCACTGGCCGCCCAAACGCTTTGTGAAAATCAAATCCCACCCACCCGCCGCCCAAATTGTGAGGCTCGCGCAAAGGGCGGCCATTGATGATCGGCCCAGGGTAACCCAGTGCAATGCAATCATAGTCCCAGCCCTTCGTGGCGCTCTTCACCACGCCCACCATTTTGTGCGCTGTCATCGTCGGCCCGGAGGGAATCTTCAACGGCTCTTTCTGCCCCTTGGCCAAAATCTTTACGTGCGTGCCTCCCACGTCGATCACCAACACTTTCTTGGTCCCCTGTCCCTTTTTCATGATGGCTCGTCCTCCCCGCACCCGGCAACTCGCACTTCATTTCCGCCCCGGGGATTCTAGGCGCAACGTCGTTTCAAGTAAATCAATTACAATAAACGTGGAGAACTTCCATGAAGCGTTGGCAACTCATTCTCTGTTCCGTTCTCGCAGTCATCGTCGCTGCCGCGGTCTATGGCGCCGTCGTAATCCGGCGAGGCTTCAGTGCCGCCGATGAGCCATCTTCCATAGAAAAAGTGCTCGCTCGATCGTTCCGCAACCTGGCGATTCCCGCAAAGGCCAAAGTCGAAAAGAATCCCTGGCCTTACACGTCCGAGAATCTTAAGGAAGCGCGCGACAAGTTTACCGACCGCTGCGCCGTTTGCCACAACGTCGATGGCACGGGAGAAACTCAGGTCGGACGCAATCTGTATCCCAAAGCCCCGGACCTGCGCCTCCCGCAAACGCAGAATCTCACCGACGGAGAGATCCACTACATCATCAAGAATGGTATTCGTCTCACTGGCATGCCCGCTTGGGGCAATCCGCACGAGGCCCGCGACGAAGAAAGCTGGAAGTATGTCCTCTTTATTCGCAATCTTCGGCAGCTAAGCAGCGCGGAAGCGGCGCAGCAGGAAAAAACCGCGAATGCCGCGCACTACGTGGGCTCGCAAGCGTGCCAAAAGTGCCACGCCCAAATATACGAACACTGGAAGAAAACTCCGATGGCCAACGTCGTTCGCGATCCACGCGAACATCCCGAAGCCATCATCCCCGATCTCTCCAAAAATCCTCTGGCAAAATTTACGAAGGACCAGGTCGCCCTTGTCTATGGCAGCGTCTGGAAGCAGCGCTACTTCACCAAAATTGGCGGCGACTATTTCCCCGAGCCCGCGCAGTGGGACGTCACCAACAAACAATGGCGCCCCTATTTCGTCGCCAAGGGCACCGATTGGTGGGAACCCTTCTATCCTGCGGACAACATGAAGCGCCCCACCGGCCCCACCTGCGATGGCTGCCATTCCGTCGACTTCAACATCCACACGAAGCAGGTCGCCGAGTGGAATGTCGGCTGCGAACGCTGCCATGGCCCGGGTAGCGAACACGCGCAATCTCCTTCCCGCGGCAACATTTTGAATCCCGCACGCATGAACTACGTACAAGCCAGCGACACCTGTATCCAATGCCATTCGCAGGGACGTCCCCTCACCAATCCGATCGAAGGCCAGTATTACGATTGGCCCGTCGGCTATCGCCCAGGCCTCAACTTACGGGATTTTTGGCAACTCGAAGATCACAAACTCGGTGAGACTACCTTCACCCACTACGCCGACGGCACCGCCCACAAGAACCGCATGCAAGGCAACGATTTTGTCCAAAGCGTCATGTACAAACACGGCGTTACCTGTTTCACTTGCCACGACACGCACGGCACGGAAAATTACGCGCAACTACGCAAGCCCGCCGACAAACTTTGCCTCGATTGCCACGGCCCCATGTCCTTGAACGGTCCGCACACCGCCACGCTCGAAGAGCACACGCACCACAAAGACGGTTCGCCGGGCAGTCAGTGCATCGCCTGCCACATGCCCAAAATCGAGACCACCATCGCGGGAGTCTTTGTTCGCGCGCACACCTTCGCTTTCATCACTCCGGCCATGACCGAAAAATACAAAATCCCCAATCCCTGCGCATCGTGTCACCAGGATAAGTCATCGGATTGGGCCACCGAGGCCATGCGACACTGGCCCGAGCGCTCTCCCTGGCGCATGGAATAGCTCCGAAGCTTGCGTCACCAGAGGCTGCAGGTGAAACGTTCGCTCAGCAAATTCGGACGTTGCCAGTCCTAGGACGCCTAGCCTCTTTCTCCTACTCCAGTCCGTCTACTGGTCCAATTGCTTACCCGTACCGCGGCGCGTATTATTGAAAATTCATGCTCCCGGCTCGCCTCTATCTGTCTGGTTCTCGCAGTTCCTTCTCCGCCACGCTTCTTACCATCGTTGCGTATGCAGCCGCGCTCTGCCTTGCGCCGCTGCCGGCCCGTGCGCAGCAGTCCAGCGAAATTCTTCCCCTCAGCCAGGTGCAACCCGGCATGCAGGGCTACGCCTACACCATCTTCGCCGGCGATCAGGTCGAAAAGTTCGAGCTCGAAGTCATTGGCATCATGCCCAATTTTCTCGGCCCCAAGCAAAACATCATCCTCGTCCAGCTTAAGGGCCCTAAAGTCGAACACACCGGCGTCGTCGCCGGGATGAGCGGCAGCCCCGTCTATCTCGATGGCAAGCTCGCTGGTGCACTTTCCCTGAAGCTCGGCGTCTTTACCAAAGAGCCCATCGCCGGTGTAACTCCTATTGAAGACATGCTGCATCCTCCGGCGCAAAACTCTTCCGCGCAGGTAGGCATGCAACAACTGTCTCTCCCGAGCGAAGCCGCGGCGCGCACAGGCCTGCCTACGGCCTCCGTCCTTGAGCCCATCGAATCTCCCCTGGTTTTCTCCGGTTTTCAGCCCGCCGCGCTCCAGCAATTTGCGCCGCAGTTCCAGGGATACGGCTTCGTCGCCACGCAGGGAGGCACCGCCGCCCCTCGTCCCGACGACAAGCAACTAGCCCCCGGCGACATGGCAGGCATGGTCCTCGTCCAAGGCGACGCCTCCATCAACTCCGCATGCACCGTCACCGCCATCCAAGCCGGCCGCGTCTACCTCTGCGGCCACCCCTTCCTTAGCCTTGGCGACGTGCAGCTTCCCATGGCCCGCAGCCGCGTCCTCACCACGCTCTCCTCCGATCTGGCTTCCACGAAAATCGTGACCATGGGCGGCTCCATCGGCACCATCACCGGCGACCATCTCACCGCCGTCACCGGCAATCTTGGTCCTGCTCCGGCCTTGGTTCCTCTGGACCTCACGCTTTCCGCCGCTGGTGCCGAGAAAAAACTGCACTTCGAGATGATCAATCATCCGCGGCTCACTCCGCTTCTCGTTGCGCTCACCATCTTCAACGGGCTGACGCAAAACTCTATCTATGGTGAAGGCACCACGCTGCATCTCACCGGCGAGATCGTTCTCAAAGGCCACGCCCCGGTGCGCATCGAAAACACCTTCACGCCGGGCGACGCTTTTTCCCCGGATGGCCTGCCCATCGCCCTCAATATGCAAACCGTCTTCGCGCGCCTTTTTGCCAACACCTTCGAGCAGCCAGTCGTGGATCACATCGCGCTCCGCGTGGAAAGTGTTCCCGGCCGCAATTCGTTCACCATCGAAAGTGCCTGGCTGGAAAAGGGCGAAGCCGCTCCCGGCGAAACCCTGCGCGTACGCTCCCTGGTGCGCCCCTATCGAGGCGCCGCGCACGTCGAAGAGACCACCGTTCGCGTCCCCGACCAGGCCGCTCGCGGTACCCTGCTCCGCGTCCTCGTCTGCGATGGAGACATGCTCAACCGCGCCTCGCGCGGCTTCGCCTTCGCCGCAGGCGGCTCTTCTGGCCTCGATCAGCTCATCGCCTTGCTGAACCGCGAGCGCCGCAACGACCGTCTCTACGTCGGCCTTTTCACGCCCACGCCCACAATCCTTTGGGACGACAAGGAACTCCCCAACGTCCCGCTTTCCGAAATCAATGTCGTCGATGGACGGCCAACGCCCGGCAGCGTGCAAATTCTCCGCGAATCGCTCGCCGGCGAATCGTCCATACCCCTCGCCGGACCCGTCTCCGGCGTCATCTCCCTGAATCTTCAAATCCGGTGAACATGCCAATGCACAGCTCGGCTCGAATCTCCGTCCGTCTCGGCGCACTTTTCTTATTTCTTTGTTTCATTACCTCGTTGCCTCTTCTGGCAGAGCACACCCGCCGCTGGCGCCAATCCACGTATGAAGACTTCCTCAAAGGCACCGCCCATGGCGTCGCCGTACGCAGCGATGGGCGCCTCGAACTCGCGCCGAAATTCACTCTCCTCGCCGATGCCGATGCTTCCTATCTTTGGTCCGCGCGCTTGGACCCGAAAGGCGTTCTTTACGCCGCCGGCGGCTCACCGGCAAAGGTTTTTCGCTTCGATTCGAATGGCAAGCCCTCTATCGCTTTCGAATCCACCGATCTTGCCGCGCAAGCCATCGCCTTCGACCCCCAAGGCGCTCTTTACGTAGCCACCTCTCCCGACGGCAAGATCTATCGCGTCTCCGCTTCCGGCGAAAAAACCGTCTTCTTCGAACCCAAGACGAAATACATCTGGGATCTGGCTTTCGCTCCCGATGGCACGCTGTACGTCGCGACCGGCGACAAAGGCCAGGTGTTCGCCGTCTCGCCCGATGGAAAGAGCGAGCTTTTCTTCTCCAGCGATGAAGCGCACGTCCGCGTTCTCGCCTTCGACGCCAAGGGCAGCGTGATCGTCGGAACCGAACCCAGCGGCCGCATTCTTCGCCTTACCAAGACCGCTGCGAAAGACAAGAACTCCGCAGGCGCCGCCGCTACCGGTTTTGTTCTTTACGAGACTTCCAAACGCGAGGTCACTGCCCTCGCCGTGGCGTCCGACGGCACGCTCTACGCCTCCGCTATTGGCGAAAAGCAGCACACCTTGGCTGGCCAGGCTCCATCGACCGTCATCATCTCTCCACAAGGAACGACCACCGTCACCGGTGGTGGCGCTGTCGCTCCTCAGGGAGTACAACTTCCCTTCGCCCCATTTCCTCCGCTACTCTCCAGCAGCATCTATCGCATCGCCGCCGACGGCGCTCCGGAAGAGATTTGGACCTCGCGTGACGATGTGGTCTACGCCCTGGGTCTCGCTTCCGATGGCCGCCTGCTTGCCGGCACGGGCAACAACGGCGCGCTCCTCGCTATCGATGGCCGCGGCGTTTTCGCTCAGCTCGTAAAATCCGGCTCCGCTCAAATCACCAGCATCGCCCGCGGCAAAGATGGCAGGATATTTTTGTGCACCGCCAATCCCGGAAAGGTTTTTTCCGTCGGCCCGGAATACGAACCCGAAGGAACCTACGAATCGCGCGCCTTCGACGCCCAGCTTTTTTCGCAATGGGGCCGCCTCGAATGGTGGAGTCCGCCGCCCTCCGACTCTTCCAGCGTTTCGAAATCAAGCGCGAAGCACTCTGATTCGAACGCCCCGCGCCTCGAGTTTTTTGTGCGTTCCGGTAATACCGAAGATCCCGGCAAGGAATGGTCCAGTTGGTCCGGCCCCTATTCGAAACCGGGCACCGTCGCGGAAGCACCATCAGCTCGGTTCGTGCAATGGAAAGCCGTCATCCACGACGGCCGTCCCGGCGATGGCATCGACTGGGTCAGCCTCGCCTACCTTCCTCGCAACGTCGCGCCCGTCATCGACGGCGTCGCGCTGCAGGATCCCGGCGTGCGCGCGCAAGGCCAGCTCATTATCTCCACTGGCCAACCACCTCCCGTCACCCTCAAAATGCCCCCGGGCCCAGCCACCTCTGGCGTGGTCATTACACAAGCCACATCCTCGACCAAGTTCGAACAGCCTCCGCAGGGCACGCAGCAAAAAGGCTACCAATCCGTGCTCTGGAGCGCGCACGACGACAATGACGATGATTTGCGATACGCAGTTTACTATCGCGGAGAAAACGAACGCGCGTGGAAATTATTGAAGGACAAACTCGACCAAAAATTCTATTCCTGGGATACCACTTCCCTCCCCGACGGCGCCTACTATCTCAAAATTGTAGCCAGCGACGCCCCTTCCAATCCCTCTGGCACCGCCCTTGAAACAGCGCGCGAAAGCGAACGCTTCGAAGTCGATAACACGCCGCCCGTCGTTGAGCACATCGAAACAATGTCGATGGAGACGCACCACGGTGCTCAGCCTAATGGTCAAGTAATTGCGCTCAGCCACATAATCATTAAGTTTAGTGCGCACGACGCGAACAGCAACATCGACCGCGCACAGTACAGCGTCGATGGCGGCGAATGGATTCTCGTTGCGCCAACCGCCGCAATTAGCGACGCCCCCGAAGAGCATTACGATTTCACCGTCGGGGGACTCGGCCCCGGCGAGCATACCGTCGCCGTGCGCGTTTACGACCGCTTCGAAAACGTCGGCAGCGCCAAAGCCACCGTCACGGTTTCCGTCTCGAAACCCTGATCGGCGCTTCCGTTTGCAAAGGCGCGGCGGTACCGAAGCCTTGATTTTCCTCGTCACGCTTTAAACGAGAGGAGGTGCGCACCAGTGCCCGGCACCTTGGCGGCACGGTTTGCAACTCTCCGGATCTCTTATTGTTTTATTCTGAACTGAACACGGAAAACTGATTGCTGAAGACGATCCTTCAACTCATCCAGCGTTCGGCGACTCCAGCCGCATGAAACTTTTCAATTTCCGCGCCGAAACCGATCCGCCCATCGCCGTACGGCTCGTTTCGAACGTGCACCACGCGCGCGGTGCAGCGCGTCTCCTGCGCAGCCGTCCCGGTGACTTCCAGGGGCATTCGCAGCGTGGCCTCGATCGGCATTCCTACTTGCAGCGGCGCGGAAGAGGCGAAGAAAAATCCTCCCCGCGAAACGTTAAGCGCTTCGGTGAAGTGCTCGGTCTTATCCACCGCCACCCCCAGCGCACGAAAGCGCAGCGGTGTGCGAAGATTGTACCGGGCCAATTGACGGCGTTCTGCAACTTTCATTTTTGTCCTCCTCCGGGCGAGGAAAGGAGCTACGTGGTTCTCGCAAAATGCTGGAGGGAACCTGTAGCGTAGCAGACCTGTCGGGGAGGTCAAGTACCAAAAGCTTATAGGAGAAGAGTTTAAACTCGCTGGTCATAAGCGTAAAAAATGCCCCAGGCGGCCTTTTCCCTGCTCCCCGCATTTGGGGCGAACAAACTTTCGCCGTGCCATAATGCCCCTTTAATACAAGCGAAAGACGCGATAAGACGTGTTGTGCAGCCAACAGCCGGTATAAGACAAATTGCCAATCTTTCCATGAAGGATTAAAGACTCTTATGAGTACAGCCGCCCAGATCGAGGATGTGGACTACCGCCCGCCTACCTGGGCGGATATCGTCGCGGCGCACGAACGCATCCGACCCCGGATTCACCGCACGCCGGTGCTGACATCCTCGTCGCTGGATGCCCTGGCCGGCGCACGTCTGTTTCTCAAGTGCGACAATTTTCAGAAGACGGGCTCATTCAAGATTCGCGGAGCGTCGAACGCGATTCTCTCTCTGTCGAGCGACGAGGTTGCGCGCGGAATCGTGACGCAATCCAGCGGTAACCATGGGGCAGCGGTGGCCTGCGCGGCGGCATGGCGCGGTGTCCCCGCGTGGATCGTGATGCCCAAGAACGCCCCAGTGGTGAAGGTTCGCGCCATCGAAGGCTACGGCGGCAAAGTGATCTTTTGCGAGCCAACCGTGAGCTCGCGAAAAGAGACTTGCGACCGCGTGCAACGCGAAACCGGCGCCTATCTGGTACATCCCTACGATGACGACCGGATCATCGGGGGCCAAGCCACGGCAGCCAAGGAACTGTTCGAGGAAGTTGGCGATTTGGATGCCGTGTTCGCGCCCGTAAGCGGTGGCGGACTGTTGAGCGGTACCTGCCTCGGCGCCGCCGGAATGCGCCCCGGCGTGCGCGTGTTTGGCGGCGAACCGGAGCGCGCCGACGACGCCTTCCGTTCGCTCACAACGGGTACCCTGCAATCGCAGGACTCCAGCGACACCATCGCCGATGGATTGCGCGCCTCGCTCGCGCCTCGAACCTTTGCGATTTTGCGCCGCCACGTGGACCGCATCCTGCTGGTCAGCGAGGAAGAGATCATCTCCGCTGCGCGCCTCGTCTGGGAACGCATGAAAATCATCATCGAGCCCTCCAGCGCCGTCGCCATTGCCCCTCTCTTCAAACCTGGCGTCGTTAAGGGATTAGGTCTAGCGGCGCGGTCGGACGGCGGCGCCTCGAAACTTGGCGTAATTTTCTCCGGCGGCAATGTGGATTTGTCCTCATTGCCGTTTTGACGCTTACAAGCGCGGGGCGTTCCTCTCACTCCGCGCTGCGACATTTTCTTGATACACTTTCGTGACTCTGGAGCGATCGGCGAATGCGACTCATGCGTTTTGGCGCGGCTGGCGACGAAAAACCGGGCGTGCTCCTGCAGGATGGAAGCCGGGTAGATGTTTCGGGATTTGGCGCGGACTACGACGAGGAGTTTTTTGCTGGCGATGGATTGGATCGGCTGCGGGATTGGCTGGCGCGCAATCGAGATTCGGCGCCGCGTATTTCAGCAACGGTGCGGCTGGGACCTCCGGTTTCCCGGCCCAGCAAGATCGTTTGCATCGGACTCAACTTCAGCGATCACGCGGCAGAAAGCGGCATGGAAATTCCGAAAGAGCCTGTTATTTTTTTCAAGGCCACCTCTTCGCTCGTGGGCCCGAATGATGCTCTGCTGATGCCGCGAAACGCAACCAAGCTCGATTGGGAAGTCGAACTGGCGCTGGTGATCGGAAAAAAGGCCACATATGTCCCGAAAGAGAGCGCACTGGAGCATGTCGCCGGATTTGTCCTTCACAACGATTATTCCGAACGCGCCTTTCAACTCGAGCGCGGCGGCCAATGGGTCAAAGGAAAAAGCGCGGACACCTTTGCGCCCCTGGGGCCGTTTGTCGCCACGCGCGATGAAATTGCAGATTTCAACGCCTTGGGAATGTGGCTGAAAGTGAACGGAGATCTCCGCCAGCGCGGCTCGACTTCAAAAATGATTTTTGATGTGCCCTCGCTCGTGGCGTATGTCAGCGAGTTCATGACCCTGCTGCCGGGAGACGTAATCAGCACGGGAACGCCGCCGGGAGTCGGCCTCGGGATGAAGCCGCCGCAATATCTGAAGGCAGGAGACGTGGTGGAACTGGGCATCGACGGCTTGGGTGAATCGCGCCAGGAGGTTGTCGCGCAGCCGTGAAACGCTCGTGGCATTTTCCAGGCGTCCTGCGCGAACTCCTCCGCTCTTTTTTATTGCTTCCGATTCCTCCACATGCACATTGACGCGCATCAACACTTTTGGAAGTACGATGCATCCGAGTACGGCTGGATTGACGATTCCCTGGCCGCCCTCCGGCGCGATTTTTTGCCGGCGGATTTGAAGCCGGAACTGGAAACCAATGGTTTTCAAGGATGCGTGGCGGTGCAAGCCCGGCAGTCGCTCGAGGAAACGCGCTGGCTCATGGAACTCGCCGAGGCTTCCCCGTTTATTTTTGGTGTCGTGGGATGGGTGGACTTGCAATCGAAGCAACTGCGCTCGCAACTGGAGGAGTTCGCTGGCAACTCGAAATTTGTGGGCGTTCGTCACGTGGTGCAAAGCGAGCCCGATGAACGATTCCTCATGCGCCCGGAATTCTTGCGCGGCGTTGGCATGCTGGAAGAATTTGACTTGGCCTACGACATTTTGATCTATCCGCAGCACCTCCGCGCAGCCGCGGAATTCGTGAGCCAGTTTCCACGGCAGCGATTTGTCCTGGACCATTTGGGCAAACCCGACATCAAGAGCGGAAGAAGGGACGTATGGGAGCGAGGAATCTGGGAGCTCGCAAAATTCTCCAACGTGTATTGCAAACTCTCGGGAATGGTCACCGAAGCGGACTGGACCGGCTGGCAAGCGGAAGACTTCGCGCCCTTTCTCGCCGTTGCGTTCGAATGCTTCGGCGCCGGGCGGCTCATGGTTGGCTCCGACTGGCCGGTATGTTTGGTCGCAGGGCAATACGGTCATGTGATGGATTTGGTAAAAAATCATCTCAGCGGGCTTTCGGTGGAAGAGCGCGAGGCCGTGCTGGGAAAAAATGCCCGGCAATTCTGGAGATTGCAAGTTTAGTGGAACGCGCAAAGATCGCCGAAGAATGCGGCGTAATTGAATAAGGAGACTCCAGAAATGGATCAACAACCATTTCGTTTGGACGGCAAAACGGCAGTCGTAACCGGCGGCGGAAGCGGAATTGGCGAAGCCATGGCCCTCCGCTTCGGGGCGCAGGGCGCTGTCGTGCGAATTCTCGATCTGCACGCCGAAAAATCGCAAGCAGTTGCAAAAAAGATCGTCGATGCCGGCGGCAATGCCTCGGTGCACGTCTGCGATGTTTCACATCACACGCAAACCGCGGAGACCTTCGCAACTCTCTTCGCCCTCGGCCGCGTCAATATTCTCGTCAACAACGCCGGCATCTCTCACATCGGAACACTCGAAGGAACCTCGGAAGAAGATTTCGACCGTGTTTTCCGCGTCAACGTAAAGGGCATGTACAACTGCATGCACGCCGCGATCGGCCACATGCGCGTCAACAACGGCGGCGTAATCCTGAACATGGCCTCCATCGCCGCATCCTCCGGCCTCGCCGACCGCTTTGCCTATTCCATGAGCAAGGGCGCCGTTCTCGCCATGACCTACACCGTGGCCAAGGACTACATCCAGAACAACATCCGATGCAATTGCATTTCGCCGGCGCGCGTCCACACGCCGTTTGTCGACGGCTATCTGCAAAAAAACTATCCCGGACACGAGAGCGAGATGTTCGAAAAGCTCGCCAAGTCCTCGCCGATCGGACGGATGGCCAAGCCGGAAGAAGTCGCCTCCCTGGCGCTCTTCTTGTGTTCGGAAGAAGCTTCCTTTATCACTGGCGTGGATTATCCGTTGGACGGCGGATACTTCAATCTGCGTGGGTAGTCAGATCGCGAGCTACCAAAAAATCGCGCCGCGCTCACATCTGCGACTGACAGAGAACCTCACGGCCTATCGGGACTTTCGAGCGCTTTGATCACCCCAATGACCCCGATTACAGCCACGCCTCCGCCCACAATCTCCCCAAAATGTCCCGAGCCAAGCGCTGCGATGGGAACCTTGTGCGCCTGCTGCGTGAGATCGGCTGCGCACGCAATGTGGTCGTGCGAATGGTGATACTCGGCGTCGCGCGGGTACTCCGGATAATCCGACAGAACCGGCTTCCACGAATCGCGATAGTCCACGCCAACTGCTGACAGCACGCGGAAAGACTTGGACTCTTCCACCGTGCGCGTTTCCCTGCCCGACGTCACCTCGATCGAGCTGTGGGTTGCAGTCGCGTTGAGGTTGCAGCGCGAAACAATTGTGATCTGTCCCGCCGCCATCGCACTCGTTTTCGGCAAAAACTTTACGTCCAACGCGTAGAGCGTGAGATCTTCACTTCCGCCTCTCGCGGTATACGCCACCGAGCCGCGCTCGAGTTCCACCAGAAAACGATTGTCCTCGCGAAAAATACGGGCCGCGCTATTCGCGCCCAGCACAAACTGCATAGATCCAGACTGCACCTGCAATCGCCCGCTGTCGCCCGTCTTCAACGGATCACCAGAAAAAACCGTGGCGCCCTCGCTCAGTGTTGTCGAGCCCAGAGTCGCGTTGCTTGCAATTCCAACCACGCCGGCTGGAACAGACTGCTGAGCCAGACAAACCTGATTAGAGAATCCCAACGTGAAAAGCGAGAGAGCAGCGAATTTGGTTGAAATCTTCATGAGTGCCTCACTTGCGTTCTAGTAGTACTAGAATCTGTTAAGCCCTTCTCATTGGCAAGCACTCTTGTCGTTGCGTGTTACCAGCCTGCAACGTTTCTCCCCCTCTTCTCTGTGTGGCTTTGGATGTTAGTGCTTAGGATACAAGCACTTGCGGATGCAGTTCTAGTACCACACACTGCCCTAAAGGGTGGGCCAGCTAAGTCTGGTGGCCGTTCTGCCATCCTGTAAGAAAGGCTTAATAATCATGATAGCCGTGGAAACGCAGAAATTTGTGCGTAGCACCGGTGTAGTCAGCCGAAAGATCGCCGATGAGACCCTGGTTGTGCCAATTCGGGGCGGCGTTGGGGACCTCGACTCCATTTTCTCCTTTAACCACCTCGGGTCCGACCTGTGGACCCTACTGGAGAAGGAGGCTTCCCTGTCGGAGATGACCTCCTGGGTGGTGGACCGGTACGAAGTCAGCGAGGAGACTGCCAGCGCGGACATCGAGGCGTTCCTGGCCGAACTGCTGCAAGCCGGCCTCGTAGGATCGGTCTCCGATTCGGGCGACTTTCCAGGAAAGGCGTAGATCCGTATGCAAGTCGCGGACTACAGCCTTTTTAGCGGACTGATTCACCAAAAGCATCTGGGCAAACGGGCCCCGGTAGAGGTGTCGATCGAAGTGACCCATCGATGCCCTCTGGAGTGCCTCCATTGCTATAACAACCTCCCGATGGCGGATACCCAGGCGCGTCTGTCGGAATTGACACTGGAAGAGCATCGCCGCCTGCTGGATGAACTCAGCGCTGCTGGCTGCCTGTGGATCCTCTATACCGGCGGCGAAATCTTCGCCCGCAAAGACTTTCCGGACATATATAAGGAAGCGAAAAAGCGCGGCTTCCTCATCACCCTTTTCACCAACGGCACTCTCATTACCCCCGCCGTCGCGGACATGCTCGCCGAATGGCGGCCCTTCGCCATCGAAATAACTCTCTATGGAGCGACCCGCAAGACTTACGAGCAACTGACGCAAATCCCGGGGTCCTACGACCGCTGCATGCGTGGAATCAGACTCCTTCTCGACAGAAAACTACCGCTCAAACTCAAAACGGTCCCCACCACGGTGAACCGCCACGAAGTCTACGAGATGAAGCGTATGGCCGAAGAAGACTTCGGCGTCGAGTTCAAGTTTGACCCCATGCTCAACCCGCGCACCGACTGTTCGGCTAGTCCCCTCGGTGTGCGTCTTAGCCCCGAAGAAGTCGTCGCCCTGGACTTCCACGATCCCCAGCGCCGCGCGGAATACCAACGCCTCGCCGATCACGATCTCTCGCAGCCTGCCGGAAATCACCAAGACGGCGACCACGTCTATTTCTGCGGCGGCGGCGTCAGCGCCTGCGCCGTGGACCCCTCTGGAAAAATGTCCATCTGCGTCATTTCCCACCAGGAAATGTACGAATGGAGAAGCGGCTCGTTTCAAGAGGGCTGGGACACTTTTCTCTGGCAGAAGCGCACTAAAAAGAAAACCCGCGTGACGCGTTGCAACAACTGCCGCATTCAATCTCTCTGCGGTATGTGCCCCGCCAACGGCGAACTCGAAATGGGCGACCCGGAATCTCCGGTCGATTTTCTCTGCCAGGTCGCGCATATGCGGGCTTATGCACTCGGACTGGAAGTCCCCGAGCACGGCGACTGCCCCGCCTGCCGAGGCGGCGCAGATTACGCGGAAGTAGCCGAATCCGCCGAGCGCATCGCCCATCACAAAATTGATGTGGGATCCTGGCTGCCAACCGCAGCCACTGCTTCCCTGCTTCCTGTATTGCAAGCGAAAGAAGGGTGTGGCACAGGAGCCTGTGGCTCCTGCTCTCCGCATCACGGGTAAACGCAAGACATGAGCAAGACCAAGCAAGAGCAGCTGCAACAAAAGGCGGGATACGACCCGCCCAAAGTGATTGCCGTGAGCCTTCGCCCGGAAGAGGCCGTCCTTGGCCATTGCAAAATCGCCGGGTCCGCCGGGCCCGTATCAGGTTCGTGCCGCACGCTCCACTGCCGTTCGATTGGCTCTTGAAATGGATGAAACCGTGAACGTCTTGCACAATGAACTGGCAAGCATCGGCGCATTGCCGCTAGAAAGCGCCTCGGCCGAATCCAATTCCCGCATCGCCTACCAGGTGGGCGACATCCGTTTTGCTGTTACCTCTCATCCGGATCTTCGCCTCGCTCTCGATCCCGGCCTCCTGCCCTTCGAAACCGTATCGCAATTGTGCGACATGGAAATTACCGCCGAGTGGGTGGACGTCTTGAAAATCCCGGCCGCGCGCCCTTCCTTTGAATCAGGCGGCCTGTGGAGCGCCTTCGCAGAGAATCGCGGCACCTCGTTTTATTTTCAGACCAACTATCTAGGCAAGTCACCATACAAGTGCGCTTGGTTCAACGGCGATTTCACGCGTGGAAAGGTTCAGCTCCTCAAGCGCTATTTCGATGCGGACCTCCCTGTTTATCCGCTGGAATATCCGCTCGACGAACTCTTGATGATTCACCGCCTCGCGCTCGGCGAAGGCGTCGAGATTCATGCCTGCGGAGTTGTCGGCGCGGACGGCCAGGGCCGCCTTTTCGTCGGCCATTCCGGCGCGGGAAAAAGCACTACCTCGCGCCTCTGGCTCCGCCAACCCGGCGCCACCGTCCTCAGCGACGATCGTATCATCGTCCGCCTCCGCAACGGCGTCCCCTACATGTACGGAACTCCCTGGCATGGCGACGCAGGCCTCGCCGAACAAGCCTCCGCCCCGATCCATGCAGTTTTCTTGCTTGAACACGCCAGCCGTAATGAAGTCCAGCCGCTCGAACCAGCTCGCGCCGCCGTCGAACTTTTCGCGCGCACCTTTGTTCCCTACCACAGCTCCTCCGGCCTCGCTCACACACTCGAATTCCTGGAAAAACTCACCGCGCGTATTCCCGTGAGCGTATTTCGATGCACGCCGGACGCGGCCGCCGTCGAGGAGATTGTTCGTGCCCGCTGACCGCCACGAATTGAGCCTCGATTCCCCGCGCTTCCGCGCCATGTGCGAAGCCGTGCTTTCCTCAGGCTCGCACATTCGCTTTCAGGCTCGCGGCCTGAGCATGCAGCCAAACATTTTGGATGGAGACACCGTGGTCGTAGCCCCAGCTCGTAAAACCGATTTGCAGCGCGGCGATATCGTCCTCTCGCACAGCGCCGATGGCTTTCGCGTTCACCGATTTATTTCGCCACATGCCAACGGCGGCATCCTCACGCGAGGAGACGCCGGCCAGGAAAATGATCTCGAGCCCCAGCATCTCACCGGCCGCGTGATCGCCGTCGAGCGCAATAATCGTCAAGTCTTTCTCAACACGCCAGGCACTCGCCTGATCCATTCTTCGCGCCAACTGCTTCGCCGTTTGCGGCTGGCTGGCCAGCGCCGCCTGACGCGCGCGTTCCTGGGCATCGTCCCGGCGTTTATTTTGTTCCAATTGTTTGCGGGTGTCGCGCCGGTCCGGGCAAATACTGTGCCAATTACAGTCACGCAAACTCCTTCGGTTACTACCATCAGTCCCGGTGGGCAGGTGACGTTTACAGACGTAATGAGGAACACCAACAATACGGCTTCGACCCACATCCCCGTCTTCACGCAGCCGATTCCGACGAATACAACGTTCGTATCCTTCGTTGCGCCAGCCCTCTTTACGTGTACGGCGCTACCGGCGGGCGCACCAACCAGCGTGGCGTGCACGGCCCCAGGCAACTTCCCGGCCAATGGTACCGCCACCCTGACTGTGACCGTGCAGGTGGCGCTTGGCACCGCGGGACAAACGGTTCTGAACGTCAACAACACCCCCACCGTGACTCCTGCGGCCGACTACACCGTCACCAATGTTTTTACGAGCACCGTGACCGTAATTAGCGCCGATCTCGGCCTGACACAGTCGGCTGCACCAGCTACGGTTGCGCCCTCCGGGACGATCACCTTCACGAACACAATTACCAACATCAACGACGCCACCGGCGGGAGCACGGCGGCGGCACCGCAACTAACGTTTGCCACGCCGCCGAACACTACATTTGCCAGCGCGAGCGGGCCCGGCTACACGTGCAGCGGCTTGGCGCCTGGAGGAACGGGCACGGAGACGTGCACGGCAGCAGGCCCGCTGGCGATCAGCGGCACTTCGACGATCACGATCGCGGTGACCGTGGGCGCCGCAACGCCAATTGGCACGATCATCAACGGTTCGGCGATGGTCACCTCCACCACTTACGATCCCAGTGCCGCGAATAATACCGCCACGAGCACGTCTACCGTGGCCGTCGCCGACCTCGCGCTCACGCAATCCGCCGCGCCCACCAGCGTTGCGCCGGGAGCCACGCTTACATTCACAAACGTCATCACCAATAATGGCCCCAGCACGGCGGCAGCTCCCGTACTCACCTTTACTACGCCTGCGAACACCACGTTCGCGAGCGATACCGCGGCCGGCTACACCTGCGCTGGCGTTGCGGCGGGAGCGGCGGGCACGTTGACTTGCACTGCAACAGGCCCGCTGGCGAACGCGGGTACATCAACAATCACCATCGTTGTTACCGTGAACACCGTAACGCCCCTCGGGACGATCATCACCGGTTCGGCGAATGTCAGTTCCACTACTTCCGATCCCAATCCCGCCAACAATACCGCGACCAGCACGGCCACGGTCGCCGGCGCGGATCTCACCATGTCACAGACGACCTCGGTCTCCGTCGTCGATACTGGCGTCAATTTCAACTACAACGAAATCGTTACCAACAACGGGCCCATCGCGGTGCCTGCGGGAACTCTGGTCGTCTACCAGCAAACTCCACCCAACACCACGCTTCAAAGCATTACCGTGGACGCCAACTGGACTTGCACCCACCCTGCTGCTGGCGGAACTGGTCCAATCGTCTGCACCTACGGTCCGGCCCTGGCCAGCGGCGCAAACACCTCCGCCGACCCCATCGTGATGACCTTGAGTGTGAATAGCGGTACGGCCTACGGCACCACCATCCTCAACTCGGCCACCGTCACGTCACAGACCACCGATCCAGTGCCCACCAACAACACCAGCGTTACCACGGTGCGCGTCGAGCCTGTCGCTCAGGCGGATCTCGCTCTCACGATGACCGCAGCGCCGACGCCCGTGTTCCTGTCGTCCAGCTTGACGTACACCATTCAGGTACAAAACCTCGGTCAGGCCAGCGCCGCAACGGTCCTGGTTGCAGACACCATCCCCACGGGAACGACGCTGGTTTCGGCCACGGGTTCCGCAGGGTGGGCGTGCATCGGAACGACTGCCATCTCTTGCTCCTTGACGGGCACCTTGGCGCTCAATGCCACCGGCACCATCACAATCACCGTAACCTCGCCGGTCACGACCGGCCCGATCACCAACACAGCGACGGTCAGTTCCTCCACCGCCGATCCGGTAAGCGCCAACAACTCTGCGACGGTGATCACTGTTGTGCAGCCGCTTGTTTGTGCAACTCCAGGCAAGGATGGCGCGGGTGCCGGAATAACCGGTATCGTCAATACTTACTATCCCGGCTCGGGCACGGTCACCGCAGGCACCAACAACTCTACGATCACTCTAGGCGCCGCTCTAGGTTCGGCAACTCCTGTAACTATCGCGTCCGGCGACCTGCTGCTGATCATGCAAATGCAGGATTCGCTCATTAACGATACGAACTCCGGCGTATATGGAGATGGCTCCCTCGGCGATCCCGCCAACGGCTCGTCGAATCAACAAAGCACTGGCCTCTTCGAATTTGTGACGGCTACGAGCGCGGTTGGCACCGCCGGCGGCACGTTGAGCTTCACGGGTGCAGGCGCAAATGGCGGGACGATCAATACATATACGTCCGCAGCGGCTACCGCAACCGCCGGGCAGCAGACGTTTCAAGTGATTCGTGTTCCTCAATATACCTCGGCCAGCCTTACCTCGGGACTCGTGGCCCTCGCCTGGAACGGCAGCGTCGGCGGTGTGCTGGCCATCGATGTGGCTTCCCAACTCACCCTTGGCTCCGCAACAGTCGCCGCCGATGTCACTGGTTTTCGAGGCGGCGGCGGCATGGAACTCCGCGGACAAGCCACTGGATTGAATACAGACTATGTAACTACCTCTCCCGCCACGGTGCCTGCAATCGGCGCGGCTGACGCTCCGGCAAACAGCGGCGCAAACGGCTCGAAGGGTGAAGGCACCGCAGGGACTCCTCACTGGCTGGCCCCGGCACAGAGCACTATGTTGGCCACCACCTCAACCATTGCGGTGAGTTCGGGACAAACCGTCGCAGAGGGACTTCCTGCCGGCAGCTTCGCACGCGGAGCGCCAGGGAACGCCGGCGGTGGCGCCACAGACGGCGATCCGGTATCGATCACGGGCGGCGGAAACGATAAAAACTCCGGCGGTGGCGCGGGTGGCAACGGCGGAGCAGGCGGTTTGGGAGGTTACGGCTGGGATAGTTTCGCCAGTCTCAACTCCACTAACGGAGGTTTCGGCGGCGCGGCATTTCCCGCCTCCACCGGCGCGATCGTCATGGGCGGCGGCGGCGGAGCGGGTAGCACGAACAACGGCTCCTACTATATCTCGGCCGCCAGTAACCGCGCGGATTGTGGCGCGGCTTGCACCGGCGTCTTCAGCAGTGGAGGCGTAGGTGGCGGAATCATCATCGTTCATACCGGCTCCGTCACTGGCTCTGCCACTCTTACCTCTAACGGACAGTCAACGCTCGCCACGCTCAACGATAGCACCGGCGGCGCGGGCGCTGGCGGCACTATCATCTTCTATGCGAATACCGGTCCCCTGACGGGATTGACCGTAAATGCCAACGGCGGCAATGGCGGCCTGGCCTGGCCAAACACAGCTCCTGGACCCTTCGTGAACGGGCCTACCGTTGGCGGCCAGCGCCATGGTCCGGGCGGCGGCGGCGGTGGCGGCGTAGTTCTTCTATCCGGAACGCCCACAGCCGTTAGCGTAAATGGCGGCCAAAATGGTTATACCGACACGGTGCAAGACTCTTTCGGCGCCACTCCAGGTCAAACCGGTGTGGCGGCAACGAATTTAATTATCACGGAAACTCCCGGCGCGCAGTCCGGAGCGTATTGCGCGGGCGCCGATCTCGCGGTCACCAATGCGGGAACGCCGCCGGTGGTCGTACCGGGCAACAATATCACTTACACGCAAACGGTCACCAACAACGGGCCGTTCGACGCTCTGAACGCGGTATTCAGCGAAGCCATTCCCGCGAACACCACATTTCAGTCATTGGCTGTTCCTTCAGGCTGGAGTTGCACGACACCCGCTGTCGGCGCGAGCGGATCCATCAACTGCACGGATCCCGTGATCCCCAATGGGGCCGCGGCCAGCAGCTTTACCCTGGTGGTGAAAGTGAATGCGGCCACGCCAGACCAAACGCAAATCACGGATGTCGATGCCATAACCTCAGGCACCAACGATCCCAATTTGTCCAACAACAACGCGGCCGTGACCACCATCGTGGGTTTCTCCACCGAAGCAAACCTGTCGGTAACCAACACCGCCACTCCCAATCCGGTCGCAGATGGCAGCAACATTACGTACTCACAGATTGTTACGAACAATGGTCCGGCGGCCGCGGCCAACGTCAGCTTTACGGAAACACTGCCGGCAAACACGACGTTCTTTTCGATGGCTACGCCCGCCGGATGGTCCTGCTCCGATCCGGCCGTCGGTTCTCCGGGCACGATTACCTGCACGATTGCTTCTCTTGCGGCAGGCGCGACGGCTACGTTTGCACCGGTTCTGAAAGTCACCGCGGGCACTGCGTCTGGCACGCCCATAACCGACACGGACAATGTTTCTTCCACCACCCCCGATCCTAATCCGACAAGTAATTCGGCAACGGTAACGGTCTTAGTAGCCTCGGCGGGACAGGCGGATCTAGCGGTCGCCGTTTCGGCTTCCCCGAATCCCGTTCTCGTTGCGAATAACGTCACCTTTGCTCAGAAGGTCACCAACAACGGGCCTGCGGCGGCCACCACCGACGTATTCACGGAAACGATTCCCGCGAATACTTCGTTCGTATCGCTCGGCACTCCCGTCGGCTGGATTTGCACCACTCCGGCAGTTGGAGCGACCACCGGCACCATCACCTGCAACGCGGGCACCGACGCTTCCGGAACGGTCAGCAGCTTTCCACTGGTCGTGAAAGTAGTTTCGGGTACGGCTCCGGGAACGGTGATTTCGACCAATTCGTCCGTGAGTTCCGCCACCAGCGATCCGAATCTCACGAATAATTCCGCCCCGACGTGCGCGGCCGTTCCTTCCGCGTGCACGGTCGTTGCTTCGCCGACGCAAGCGGATGTGGCCATCGTAAAAACGGCCTCGCCGGAACCCGTGGATGAAGGTACCAATCTTGTTTATACGCTGACCGTAACGAACAACGGGCCGGCCATCGCGCAAGGCGTAACTGTCAGCGATCCGCTTCCGAACGCGGTAACCTTTTGTACCTCGATTTCCCCGACGTGTCCGTCGCTTTCCACGGTTTCCACGACGCAGGGCACGTGCGCGCAAAGCGGCGGCACGGTCAGTTGCACGCTCGGCTCGATTACCGTGGGTGGCCAGGTCACGATAACCATCAACGTCAACGCCACGACCTTCAGCAGCCCCAGCGGCACGGTGTGCAACACGGTGAACGGCATTCCGTACGTCGTGTGCAACATTGCGATGGTCACCGCAAACGGCATCCCGCCCTTTGTGTGCAGCCCCCCGCCGACGGCCAGCGGGGCGAGCAGCGATCCGAACCTCCTGAATAATTGTTCGGAAGCCGATACCACCATTCAGGCTTCCAGCGCCGTCCAGCTGGTATCTTTCCAGGCGTTTTCGCGGCCGGATGGCAGCGCATTGCTCGAGTGGAAGACGCGCGAGGAAGTGCGCAATCTGGGATTCAATGTGTATCGCGAAGATGCCACGGGACGTCACCGCTTGAATTCGGGGCTCATAGCCGGCTCGGCGCTAATCCTGAAGAAGAGCCAGCCGCAGCACGCGGCCAAAACGTATCAGTGGATTGATCCGCACCCGGTCGTGGGCGCTACGTACGTTTTGGAAGATGTGGACCTGAACGGGTCGAAGAATACGCACGGGCCGGCGCAAATCGAAACTTCCGCAACGCGCACTTTTTCTGCGAACGTATCCGCTTCGCCTCTCTTGAAACAGATGAATCAAGTGGCGCGTGGTTCGGTGTCGCCCGGAACTTCCGGCGGACGGAGAGCGCAGTTCTTCTACCATCCCATCGCGCCGCCGGCACCGGTGTTTGCGCCTGCGAATCTTTCGGGCGATAACGCCATAAAAATTTCGGTGCAGCAGGAAGGCTGGTACCGCGTGACGCAGGCGCAGCTCGTGAGCGCGGGCTTCGATGCGCGCTCGAACGCGCAGACGCTGCAGCTTTTTGCGGAGGGTGTGGAACAACCGATCCTGATCCTCGGCAATCAGGTTGGAGCGTTCGGACCAAACGATGCGATTGAATTTTATGGAACCGGAATCGATACGCCGTATTCCGGCACGCGGGTGTACTGGCTGGTTTCGAACAGGCAAGCGGGTAAGCGCATTCAGCTGGCGCGGGAGAACACGGGAAATTCCACGCCGCAGGCGTTCCCCGCGGAAGCGATCCGGGAAGACCGCACAACTTATTTCGCTGCGCTCTTGAACAGTGAAGATCAGGACAATTTCTTTGGGGACCTGGTGACCAACGCACCGGCGGATGAAGAATTGGATGCGCCGCACAGTGTCTCCTCGAGTTTACCGGTATCCATCGATGTGACTTTACAGGGAGTAACCGACCAGCAGGACCACAGCGTTTCTGTAACGTTCAACGGCTCGTTCCTTGGGAACATGGATTTCTCAAACCTGGCGAATTTCAAATCGACCTTCCCGGTCGATCCGGGACTCGTGCAGGACGGCGCGAATACCGTGACGCTCACGGCGTTGGACGGCGATAACGACGTCAGCCTGGTGCAATCGGTCGTGCTGCACTACGCCCATTCGTTCGCCGCGGACAATGATTGGCTGGAGATGCAGGTGGCTCCCGGCAGCGAAGTAAGTGTTGCGGGCTTCTCGAACGGGCAAGTGCGCGTTTTCGATATCACCAATCCACTGGCAATCGAACAACTTCCCGCCGCCGTGCAACTCGGCGCGTCGGGATTCGCCGCACAGTTTGGCGTGCCGGGCTCGGCAATGTTAGGCACGTTGCGGACGCTGGTGGCCGTGGCTGCCGATCAGATTAGCTCGCCGTCCGCGCTCACCTTCCACCCGCGCAGCACTTTGCTGGAACATCAAGCGGGCGCGAACATCGTGATGATTTCGCATCCGGACTTTGTGAGCAGCCTCGCGCCGCTGGCGCAATTGCGCGAAGAGCAAGGGAACACCGTCAAAATCGTCACCACCGACGAGATTTTTGACGCGTTTAATTTTGGCGAGCGCAGCCCCTATGCTATGAGAGATTTTCTGCAACAAACGCTCACGCAATGGAGAATGCGTCCGCAATTCGTGCTGCTGGTGGGCGACGCTTCGCTCGATCCGCGCAACTATCTGGGGTTCGGGGATTTCGATTTCGTGCCTACGCGCATGATCGATACGGCGGCGTTGAAAACGGCCACCGACGATTGGTTCACGGACTTCAACCAGACCGGTTTCGCGACGATCGCCACGGGGCGCTTGCCCGCGCGCACCCCCGCGGACGCCGCGCTGATGGTCTCCAAGATCGTTGGCTACGAGCATGACGGCAACGCCGGAGCGTGGAGCGGACAGGCGCTCATCGTAGCGGACCAAAATACCGGCTCCAATTTTTCGACGACGGCAAACTCCGTGGCAGGTCTTTTTGGCGGACCGTACAGCGTAAGTACGATTCTTGCCGATCAACAAGATCCGCAAACAGTCCGGCAGCAAATCGTGGATGCCGTGAACAGCGGTCAGGCGATCGTGGACTTCGTCGGACATGGATCCGTGGAGCAATGGTCGTTCACGGACTTCTTCGATGACACGGACGCCGCGGCGCTGCAGAACGGCGGCCGCTTGCCGGTATTTTTGATCATGAACTGCCTCAACGGATTCTTCCAGGACGTCTACACGCAAAGCCTTGCAGAATCATTGATTTTGGCGCCGAATGGCGGCGCGGTGGCGGTGTGGGCGTCTTCTGGATTCACCGATCCCGGCCCACAAGCGAGTTTGAACTTGTCGCTAACGCACTTCCTGGCGTCCAACCCGAAATTGCCGCTGGGGAAAGCAATACTCCAGGCAAAAACGACAACCGTCGACCCGGACGTTCGTCGTACATGGATTCTGTTTGGCGACCCGGCGATGCACATCCACACGGCAGCTGCCCCACCTTGGCCTGCCCCGCACCCGCCCAAGCGGGGAAATCCGCCTCGGCGTGAACCTCGATACCAAGAGTAGACTCCCGCAACTCGCGCGAAGTCGACGGATCATAGTCAGATTGGGCATGGTTCGTTTTGACCATTGTCAAAGCTGACTGTGGCCCATGGTTGAACAAGGGCAAGCCTGAGCATGGTCGAGGTGGACCATGGTTCAGGTCTGACCATGGTCAGACCATGGCATATTCGGAGCGAAGGGAATAACGTCTTTTGCGGGGCCTCCCCCCGGGGTTTTTCATAAGTGTTGATTCCAGAGGGAGTTAAAGTCGTTTATTTTGATACAGTTTTGGAAGTGTTGATTCTAGAGGAGTTAGATCGGTTCTAGTATTGAACAAATAGTTACTCGAACGCGGCGTCGCCGGGATTGCGGCTTCCATGAATCGGGTGCGCACCCCGCAGAAGTCTCGGGGCGTAGGCGCGCCAGCAAAGTATATGGTAAAACAAAAAGCGCCCCGAAAGATCGGAGCGCTTTACCGAGAAACTGAAGTTTCCCTATTGGCTACCATAGCCGAATGGTTAGCTCTTGTCAAGAGATAAATGGCCATGAAAAATAAGGAGTTAATCGGCGTTCTCCATCGCAAGTTCGGCTGAATGGAGTGAGGCGAGAAAGCCAGCCTGGATTGGTCGAGGTTGCGAACCTGGGGCGAGGAGGAACGCGTAATAGGCAACCGCGATGCGCGGGTGGACTATGTGCTCCTTGGATGGGAAGTAAGAACCGCAGCATAAGAGCAGTCTGTACGGACGTTCCTCGTGTAGGCTACATGAAACTCTATAGTCAGTGTGGGTATTAAAGAGTCCGGTTAGAGACATCAAAGGCTTGTAGCGGGTCGTAGAATGGACTAGAATCCCGCGCATTCATCTTACCTACTCATACAACTGAATGGGACCGAACTCATTTGCTTATGGCGGCTTTTCCAAGCTGCAATTGGTCATCTATATCCCGGCGGGAAAGTTACGCGGGCCCCGAACATCGAGGGAAGCACATGAAGCCTAAGCCAGAGGACAAAAGTGATCGAGCCACGACCGCGAAGGCACAGGGCCAGCCGCCTAGCGAGCACCAGGCCGACACCACCGTTGTGGCGATCGGAGCTTCGGCCGGAGGCATCGAAGCTCTCAAGGACCTGATTACCTACCTCCCTGCCGACACGGGAATGGCCTTCGTCCTGGTGCAACACCTGGACCCCAAACATCACAGCATCCTGACGGAGTTGCTGGCCAAGAAGACCAGCATGAGCGTAACGGAGGTGACGGATGGCCTGGCGATCCGGCCAGATCACGTCTACGTCATCCCGCCAAACGCGATGATGTCTATTTCCGAAAGCACGCTGCGTCTCACGCCACGCGAGGAATCGCGCGGGATGCACATGTCCGTGGACCATTTCATGCGTTCGCTCGCGGAGCAACAGGGGGAGCGGGCGATTGGAGTGATCTTGTCGGGCTCGGGCTCGGATGGAACGCTGGGAATGGGGGAGATCCAGGCGCACGGTGGAGTAACGTTTGCGCAGGACGAAGCGACGGCCAAATATGACGGGATGCCGCGAAGCGCGGTGGTCTCCGGCTGCATAGATTACGTGCTCCCGCCGAAGGGCATCGCCAAGGAGCTGGCGCGGATCGCGCGCCACCCGTATCTGGCGCGCAACACTTCGCCAAGCGCGGCCGAAAATCCCCCAGTCTCCAGCACCGGGCTGAACTCGATTTTCCAGGTCTTGCGCAAAGCTACGGGCGTGGACTTCACGCACTACCGGCAAACCACGATTATGCGGCGCATTCAGCGGCGGATGGTGGTGCACAAGATCGACGACGTTGGGGAGTACGCCAAGTTTGTCCAGAGCAAGCCCGCGGAGATCAAAGCGCTGTATCAGGACATGCTGATCAACGTCACCAGCTTCTTCCGCAGTCCACGAGTATTCGACGCGCTGAAATCGATGGTGTTTCCGGCCATACTGAAAACCATCGAGAGAGAGGGCGGCATTCGCATGTGGACGCCGGGGTGCTCCTCGGGAGAGGAAACCTATTCGGTGGCGATGGCGCTGCTGGAATTTCTGGGCGACCGGGCGCTGCAAATTCCGATTCAGTTTTTTGGAACCGACGTGAGCGAGACGAGTATTGCGAGAGCGCGGAATGGAGTCTATCCCGAGAATATCCAGGGAGATGTTTCGCCCGAGCGGCTTCGGAGGTTCTTCACCAAGGTCGAGGGCAGCTACCGGGTGAGCAAAACCATCCGCGACATGTGTATTTTCGCGCAGCACAATGTAGTGAACGATCCTCCCTTTTCCCGGATGGACATTATTTGCTGCCGCAATCTGCTCATCTATCTTGAGCCGATCCTGCAGGGAAAAGTGATTTCGCTATTTCACTATGCGCTTCAACCCAGCGGCTTTCTTGTGCTGGGAAGCTCCGAAGGAATCGGCGCAACCACGAGCTTGTTCGCCGTGGAAGACCGCACCCACAAGATCTTTTCCAGGAAAGCTGGAGCGGCGCGCCAGCCTGTGGCCATGGCGCTAGATTCCCAGCGAGAGCGCAGGGACTATGGACCGGTCCGGATACCCGCGAAGCAGGTGGACTCCCTGTGGAACTACTCCGAAGCCCAAAAGGAATTCGACCGGCGTCTTCTGACGCAATACGCGCCAGCCACGGTTTTTGTCAATGAGGATATGGAGATCGTGCACACCCGGGGAAACGTGAACCGGTACCTCAAACTGGCGCCGGGCCGGCCCAGCCTGAGTCTGCTGAAGATGGCCCGCGAGGGGCTGGCCGTGGACCTGCGAAACGCCACGAACCGGGCCAAGAAAGAAAACGTCACCGTCAGCAGACGCAATCTGCAAGTCAGGATCGCAAATGGAAACGGAGATGACGAAGGAGCTCAGGAAACGAGCCCGGCCCGCCGGACAAGCCTTGACGTGATCCCAGTGATGCTCGGAAGTTCAAATGACCTGTACTTCATGATTGTGTTCCAGGAAGCGCCCGTGGAGTCGCCGCACGAAGCGGCGCCACGGCGGACCCGGCCCAGCGAACAAGCTGAATCGGCATTGAAACGAACGACGAAGCTCGAACAGGAACTAGCGGCTACCAAAGAGTATCTGCAATCCGTGATTGAAACGCAGGAAGCCACGAATGAGGAGCTGCAGTCCGCGAATGAGGAGATTCTCTCGAGTAACGAGGAATTGCAAAGCACTAACGAGGAGATGGAAACAGCCAAGGAAGAGTTGCAGTCCGCCAACGAGGAATTGAACACGGTGAACGATGAGCTCCGGAGCCGCAACCAGGAGATAACGCAAATCAACAACGACCTGATCAATTTGCTCTCGAGCATCGATATCGCGGTGATCATGATCGGCAGCGACCTTACGATCCGGCGTTTTACGCCCAAGGCACAGAAGTTTCTTGGATTAATCCCCGGGGATATCGGGCGTCCGCTCGCGAACATTAATTCGAGCATTGAAATCGGCAACCTGCAGGCCATGGTGCTGCAGGTGATGTCGGACTTCCGAACACTGGAAAAGGAGCTCACCGACCGGATGGGGGTTCACTATCAACTCAAGATTCTCCCGTACCGTACGCTGGAAAATAAGATTGACGGGGCGGTCATCACGATCGTGGACATCGCCGAGGAGAAACCCGTGGCGCAAGGTATGAGCGTGACGTAAGTACTGGGTTTGGCAGGAAAGCGTTGCGGGATGCACGGGACTGCTAGTACTTAGATACTGTGCCTGAGCAATAAGCACCTCATACAAATCTTACCCTGAACACCATTGACTAAGTATCTAGACCCGTATATAAACGCGCCAGAAAGTTCGAGATGCAGGGGCATCTCGGAAAAGTCGGGGAGTACGTGCAAGACCAGCTCGCGTTCACCGCAAAATATTGGGGCGATTTGGCTGTGGTAGATCACGCGGCCGGAGGGCGACTCAGTCCCGTCGCCGACCAGGAATTCGAAGCATTCGAACCCTGGGCGCAGGGCAACGCCTTTGCGGCGCGGCGGAATGCAGGTAGGCAAACAAGTCCCATCAAATCTCGAAAAATGGCGATCCGCGCGATGCTGCGTGCTAGCGAGGTCTTGCGCTCGGGCACCACGCCATGTGTTTATGCGATCGACCGTGCCATCCGGTTCCTCGAGGATCATCCGGGCGGTGTGGAATCGATCACAGCAAGACCCGAAAGGCTGCAGGCGGCTTTGCAGACAAATTCTGAAGGACCACGCGACTCCATTCTTACGGCCGGAACGTGCTGGACCGATGTCCCAGCAACCAGTGAGGCGCCAGGCTTGCAAGGTTTCGGGGGCAGAGAAAGTGGAAATGGGAACGGACGGGCAACGAAGTTCCCGTCTTGGGCGATTAACGGAGGTGGCTTTTGCCTGGCATGAATCAAGCGCAGAATAACGCGAACGAAACATTGGATTGGGGCGGCTGTAATGGAATAGACGAGATTCTCGGCGAGGCGCTGAGGTCTTTTACCGGGCGCCTCGATAGTTTCACGGCTGGCGTTTGTATCTACGAAAAAGGGCTTAGGTGCAAGGCCGCAAACGCCGTTTTCGCCAGGATGAATGGCACGTCCGTGCAAGCGCTCCTCGGAAAGACCGTGCCTCAGATTTTCGGTGTAAGAGCGCCGGAATTGGAGGCCGCGCTGCAGCGAGTGTGGAATACGGGCAGCTGCGATTTGAACTTTCCCTGGACTGCAAAGGTGCATCCGAACGCGCCCGAGGCTCGTTGGATTTTGAACTTCTACCCGATACAAGACGAGGCCGGGCAGGTCCGGCTGATTGCCGCTACGTTCTTCGAAGTGACGAAAAGAGGAGCGGTGGAATCGCGTCTTGGACGCTTGACGAATAAGTATCAGGCGGACCTACTGGACGGACGGAACGTTTTTGGAGAGGAATTCACGGAACTTTCGGCGCGATCGCTGGGCCTGGTGAAGCGCTCCGTGGAGCTACTCAAGCGCTCCGTGGCCATGCGGAGCTATGCGTCCGAGACGCGCATCGGGGCAGGATTGGCAAGGCTGGCGCTGTCCATGAACGGAGCTCGGCAATTCGAATTCGTGCCGCCGGTAATGTTCTTGATGGACGACTTGGTAGCGGACCCGCTGGAGGAAACCGAATCAAGCCAGGAGAGCAAACTGCACGTTGGCAGCCCAAGTCCGAGAGAACGGCAACTGCTGCAGTTGCTGGCGGATGGCAAATCCAATAAAGAGATTGGCGCGGTGCTGGATATCAGTACCAGGACGGTGGAAACGTACCGGGCGCGGGTGATGATTAAGCTTGACCTGCACTCGACGGCTGCGCTGGTGCGTTATGCAATTCGCGAGAAGATCATCGAGGCTTGAGACGCTACCTCTCTTCGAAGGGCTTCCTGCCAGCTTCCCGACTGGTAACTGATTCAGCTAATTGACGTACGTATATCTACTGTATTGACCGACCTTGGATACTGGGATATTTCCATGCCTCCCTCAAGGAGGTTTTCGAACATGAACCACTATCTAATTTGTGAAAACGCCGAATGCCGTTTCGTATTGGACCGCCAGATTGACGCTAAAACACCAAGCGACGCGCAACTCGTGCTGAAGCAGTGCCCAAGCTGCGGGAGCGCGTGGTCCTCCATTTGCCCATTCTGCAGCCAAGCCTTGACGATTAAGATCGTCAACGACCTGCCGCAATTCTCTTGTTGCGGGCATAAGTTGGGCGTACAGGCGAAGGCCGCTTAGGTTGGGTTGCCGGAGTCAGGGAATTGGCGGGATTGCGCTGCTCGTCGAGCGGTTCGCTACCGCTGCACGTGTGGCGAAGCCTCTGACTCATACAATCCGCGGCGCAGAGGCTACCGTTGTTGGCAAGAGTGCTGGAGGTTTGTTCTCTGGCGCTCAGAAGAGTTTGGCGGCGGAGGAAGCTTGGAAAATCGCGGGATGGACCTCGCGGGGGCGGGAGTGCTCGGTCTAAGATAAACGTGACTGAGAAAATCTGGAGCCGAGAGTGGGAGTTGAACCCACGACCTGTCGATTACGAATCGACTGCTCTACCACTGAGCTACCTCGGCTTTGACTGAAAAGAAACGACTTGCTGGCTGTTCTGCTGCTGACTGTCCTCAACTGCCATCAAAATCGCCATCAAAGTACTTCTCTAACTTGGTCATCTTCTCGTGAAATTCCATCGAGTCTGCGATGTTTCACGTTCCAAACTTAGACTCAGCAAGATGTCACGAAATCTTCATGGCGATTCTCCGTGGAACCCCGAATCGGATGGGATTCCTAACACACCTGCGGCGGAAGTCATGAAGAAGCCGACCCTTGAAATGTCAAATCTGGGGCTCGTCTTCATTCACAATCCTACCTTAACGCATGTAGCTTGAAAAGTGCCCGGATACCGTCCGTGTTCTTGTAAGACATTGCAAGTACCTGGGAATCGCAGACCGCGGGCAATTCACTGCTGCGGGTCATGGGAGTTCGGATTCCATTTCAGAATAGCGCGGCTCACCTAGCCTGCTGCGAACGGCCAAGCCGATCTCCGCGGGGCCGACAGAATCCTGCCACTCCCTTACGATTGCTCCATCTGGAGCGACGAAACGAGTCCTTGGCTTGGCGAGCAAATCGTGACCGAGTGTTTTGGATATCCTTATGTCGCCCATGTCCAGATCGCGAATCACATTTTGTATGGATTCGCCGGCCTGCGTTTCCTTGAAATCGAGCGTGACCATCAAGCGTAGCCCGCTGGCACGAAATTGAGCGAAGAGATTTTTCAGTACCATCAACTGTGCCGCAGACGCGGCATCCGGCAATCCCTGCGCATCAATGCTCACTGGAATTTCGGAAACAACAGTCCAGATCCCCGGCGTTGCGGGACGCGTGCGAGCGGCATTTTTGCCGGCCGCCGCGCCGTTGATGCTATCTTCCGCAGGCACTCGTCCCACACCAAGACAGGCAGCCGTGGCCTTATCGGACTTCCAGGCGCTGCCCTGCTCTTGACCAGCGCGAGCACGAAACTCATCGAACGAGACATACGTGTGGGCGTCGAAAATCCATGTAGCGCCATTCTGTCCACAAGTGGTGTATCGGTTGTCTTGAAAAGACATTTCTTTATTGGAATCAATTACCCAAGGAGAGCCGGAGTAAATTTGGTTCTCTCTAAATATTTTTAGGGAACCCCGCAGGTCGGCGCGGTTGAGTACGGCGGGAAAGTTGCCGGGCGGCGTCCAATAAACGATGTTCTTTTCCACGCGAAGGTTCTCGATGACCCCGCCATTCCAGGTCCACAGAAAAATCGCACCCTGATAGCGCGCCATGCGCGGGCTCTTGCCGTTGTTGATGCAGAGATTCCCTTTCACGACGCTGTCATGCGTGACGTACCCGGCGCCAAAAACTGCGACGCAATAGCCCTGCGTATCATGTCCGTAGCTATCGAGCACAGAGTTACGCGTATTGCCGTAATCGATGTCGAAGGCGCCGCCATCGACGCCGGGGCTGTCGGTCAAAAACGCCTCACTCTTGCTGACCACGCAGTCCGTGCACATCCAGGTCCAGATGGCATTGGGTGTGCCAATGGATTGTGTTGGTTGCATGCCGGTATGCCACGCGGCACTGCTATCAATGAGACCGTCCTTCACGCGGAACAGAATGATGCCGTCGCCGAAGACGTCATGCACGACCGAATTGCGCACAATAACGCGGGTATTCCAGTCCTTCTCGGCGACCTCTCCAAAGTTGCCTCCGCCCACCAGGATGCCCGCCCATTGCTCCGTGCGAAAAGCCGTAACGCCCTCGACGAGCACGTCGTCGAAATGTTGTTCCACCTTTCCCGGGGAGATCACCACCAACCCGCTCTCTTTATGCTTTACTTCACTGCCCTGCACGTCGTGGACCAGCAGATTTCTGAGGTGAATGTGATGAAGAATTCCCGCCTGCCCGCTGACAAAAACACCGAAAACCGTGCCGCCGGAAAAATCGATCGAATCGACGTCCCAATATTCCTGATCGAAGAGCTTGAAAGCTTGCTCGTCGCCCTGGCCCGCGATGACTTTCGGGCGTGCACCTTGTCCATACGCCGATAAATGGATAACCGCGTCCGCTGAACCGGAACCTTTCGGCCAGAGAAATCCGTGGCACTCCGAGCCACGTTTTAAATAGATGGCGTCCCCGGGTAAAAAGGAGTGTCCGTTTATGGCATCGAGTGAATTCCAAGCAGAGGCAGGTGAACGCCCGTCGCCATTCGTCTCCGCAGCGCCACAATCGACATAATATGCAGTGCCATCCGCGGCACTGCCTTGGGCTTCCTCTGCAACTAACGCAATGCTGTCAGCTTTCGTTCTGGGGAGGAATTCGGACGTTGCCGCTGCCAAACCGCGGCGAGGAATCAACGAAAACAAAACGCAGACGCCGGCAAGACAAAGAAAATTCCCCTTCATATGCCTCCGTAAAAATTACGGAATGAATTGACGGCTTTTTCTTCTAGAAAGTCGTTGAGCCACCTGCATGCGAAACGGCTGGTGCGAGAATCATGTTTGGCGAGGTCTACTTCGCTCGCCTCGCATGATCCTTTTAGCTAAAAACCAGCCGCCGGAACTAAAGCAGTAAAGAAAGCTAAAAACCGAAGAGCGATGCAGCGTCCGTCATAGATACGCTATCGCTTCTCCTGTGCCATATTCAGGGTAAATTTCCCTTGCAATTCCATCTTCGCGGAGGAACTTCCCACCAAAATGGCAAACTCCCCCGGTTCGGCGATCCAGTCATGCCGGTTCACGTCGAAAAAAGAGAATGCGCGCCGGTCAAGTTTCAGCAATACCTGCCGGGATTCGCCGGGACGCAAATTTACCTTCGCGAAACCCTTCAGCTCTTTCACTGGGCGGGGAACACTTGCGTGGGCATCCCCGACGTATAGCTCCGCGATCTCCGCGCCCTCCCGCAAACCCACGTTCGTTATCTTGAAACTGATGCTGATGGGCGCGCTCGTGTCTCGCGCCGTACCCGGCGTTACAACCAGATCGCTGTACTGAAATTTCGTGTAAGAAAGTCCAAATCCGAATGGAAATAGCGGCTTTACCGCCGAGCGGTCAAAGTGCCGGTAGCCCACAAAGACACCTTCTTTATATTCGACGTGCTTGTCTCCTTTTTTCGGATAGTAGCTATCGAACGCCGCGCTGTCCTCCCAGTTCCGTTCAAACGAAGCCGGCAATTTCCCTGAAGGGCTGATGTCGCCAAACAAAATTTGTGCGAGCGCCGTACCGCCCTCCTGCCCCGGGTACCACGCGTGAATCAGCGCGGGCACATTGTCGATCCACTTGGTCATGTCCACACTGCCGCCGGCCGTCAGAACCACGATCACGTTTTTGTTCACGCGGGCAATCTGCTGAATGTACGAATCTTGCCCGCCCGGAAGCCGAAATGTCCGGTCACCTCCCTCGCTCTCGGAGGTCGCATCAAAGCCCATGCAAAGAACAACCGCATCGGCTTTTTCAACCAGCGCTTTCGTTCCCTTTCCCAAAGTTTTTGTTGCCGCCGCGATTCCAAATCGCGCCGTCGCTGTGCCAACCGCTTCAAAATACTCCAGCCGAATCTTGTAGGGTTTGCCCTTGTCCAGATGTGTGGAATAAGTATCGAGTGTTTCGCCATGCCGCTGCCAGTCGTCGATCACCTGCACGTCGTTAATAAACAATCTCACGCCATCGTCGGCAGACACGTAGAATTTATAATCGTCATCACTAAGTGGAATGAAATAACCCGTCCATCGCACCGAAAACCGATCGACCGGTCCATTCTCAGCATAACTTCCCTCGCCCCAGTGAAACCCGATCTTCTCGTCCGTGCGTACCAGCGCGGGAGCACCCTGCAAAGAATCGTTATTAAAATATTCGCCGGTTAGCCCTCTGCTCCCCCCGGGGGACGTGACAAACTCCGTGGCGTTAATAACTTCATCCAGCGAAGCATCGTCCGTCACATAAAGCACTCGCCCGCTTTCTCCAAGATAATTGCTGATTCCTTCCAGGTAACTGACCGAATTAAATGGCTTAGTAAGCGAACTTCCTCCCCCGCCGACAACTGCCGGATAAGCATCCGGCCCGATTACCGCGATCGTTTTGATCTTCTTCTTGTCGAGTGGAAGAATGCTGCCTTCATTTTTCAGCAAAACCATACCGCCGCGCGCCTCTTCCAGCGCAACTTCCCTTCCTTTTTGGCTGTACAAGGGAACGGCTGCGTCTGTTTGGTCCCGATCGTAAAAGCCGAACTCGATCGCCTTGCGCAGAATTCGCCGAATTTTATCGTCAATCTCCGCAACGCTAACTTCTCCCCGCTGGATCGCCGGAAGCAGCGTCGCTTCGTTCATGAACTGCCCTGAAGGCATCTCCAAATCCAGGCCACCCTTGGCCGCCGCGACCCCATCGTGCGTCGCGCCCCAGTCCGACATCACAATTCCGTCAAATCCCCATTCCTTCTTCAAAATCCCGTTGTTCAAATAATCGTTCTGCGTCATGTACACGCCGTCCACCAGGTTGTACGCATCCATAATTGCGCCAACCTTCCCCTCCTTCACAGATGCTTCGAACGCCGGAAGATATATCTCGCGCAACGTTCTCTCATCCACATCGGAGCTGTGATCCAGCCGTCCGTATTCCTGATTATTGGCCGCATAGTGTTTGGCGGTGGCGATCACTCCCTGCCCCTGAATACCTTCAATCATCGACACCGCTATTCGCGCCGCAAGGAACGGATCTTCGCCAAAATATTCGAAGTTCCGCCCATTCATCGGCGCGCGATAAATATTCATCCCCGGCCCCAATATAAAGTTCACTCCGCGCGCCCGCGCGTCGTGTCCCATCGCCTCGCCCACACGCTTCGCCAGATCCGTGTCCCACGACGCCGCCAACGCGATCCCCGCCGGATATGCGGTCGTCGGTCCATAGTCGTGAACCCCCATCGGTCCATCCGACACTCGCAATTCCGGAATCCCCAGCCGCGGTATGGCTTGCGTGTAAAAATCGTTGATCCCGCCGATAAGCGTAATCTTTTCCTCGAGCGTCATTTTCACCAGGAGCGCCTCGACGCGGCTCTCGGTTCCATCTTTCCCCTGGGTGCACGCCCGCTCCGCACCAATCGAAAGTAAGAAAACACTCAGCCAAACAATGACCGCCGTTCTTGCTCGCACTCCCCGGCCTCGCGTCGCAGAAATCAATCTATTTCTCCTCCACAATCGCCGCATCCCACGGCTTCAGCTTTATATTCTGCCCATGGCCCACTTCCGACTGGCTCAGCAAGTCCGTGCCCCCGCCAAACGAATACGTAATCGTCTGGGGATCGCTCGAGTAATTCAGAAAATAGTGCAGCGTCTTGCCCTTGCGATTCACACCGTGCTTCACCCGCACATTCGGCGGCAGCGCTTGGTCCGTCCCCGTCAAACCGGCCAACTGCAAAACACTCATTAACACGCGGTCTTGCAACACATCGCTCAACACCGTGCCCTCATACGTCAACGTGCCCTTGCCATACGAATTGCGCGTAATCGCCGGGTACTTCTCGAAAAATGGCTGATCGTAGTACGCCAGTCCCTTCGCCGTATCCAACTGAATCATCTCCGCCCATTCGGACACGCTGTTCTCGCTTCCCGCTTGAAATGGATCGCCTTTCAACGCCAGCGGTTGCCGCAAACTCGAGAACTCCTGGTAATGAAATCCGGCGGCCTCGCGCAGCGGGCCCGGCGCCATTTCCCAGCGCACCGTCGAGAATTCATTGCAAAATCCGCTTTTGTACTCCATCACCAAATGCCCGCCTCCGCGCACGTACTCCGCCAGCCGTTTCAGCAATGCGTCGCTCGCCACATAGAGCGGCGGAACAACGATCACCTTGTATTTCGCAATGTCCGCGCTTTCCGGAAAAATAAAATCCACGCCGACGTTCTCTCGATAGAGCGTGTGATACATCTGCCGCAAACTCGACCGGTAATTCACCCGATCGCTGAATTTCATGAACTCGATTCCGTAATACGAATCGTCGCTGTAAAGAATGGCCACCTGGTTCTTCCGCTGAATGTCCACTATTTCCGGCCCGACGCGCTGCAACTCGTGCGCCGTCCGGCTCACTTCGTCGTACGTTCGTCCCGGCTGCAGGTCATGCCCCAGCACGCCTTTCCAGTACGTCTCCTGCCCATAATGAATCGAGTGCCAGTGCCAATACTCAATCATGTTCGCACCGGAAGAAGCGTGCGTGTACACGTCTAGCCGCAGCTGCCCGTCATACGGCGGAAATTGTTCTTTCGAATCCCACCCGATTGCCTCGGCATTCGTCTCCGTCACCAGATAATTCGTATTTTTCAGCGACCTCATGTAGTCGCCCACCATCGACGACGCTTCTCCGTCAAACTGATCTTGGGTCCCGTGATACGGATTTGCCGCCACAATATCCAGCGATCGCGCCACATCGCTCTCGTTCACCACCGGCTGTGGCGGCCCCGCGAAATCGTGCATCACAAACTGCTCCGGCCGTTTGTATTCGTTTAGGATTCCCGCCTGCCACGCCAGAAAGTCCGTCGTCAGCCATTGCGAGTATCGTTCCCACTCCAGCTTCCAGCCCGGATTGATGATTCCATCGCGCGGCGGCAGCTCACTCCAGTCATTCAGCCGCTGCCCCCAATAGTTGAGCCCCCATATCCGGTTCAATTCGTCTACCGTCTTGAATTTCGTTTTCAGGTATTCCTGAAATCCCGCCTGCACATCATGGTTCGCCGCGCCCGCCGACGATGTCTCGTTGTCCACCTGAAAACCGATGATCGCCGGATTATTCTTGTAATGCTCCAAGATTTTCCGAATCACACGCTCGCAATAAAAACGATACGTCGGATTCGCCAGGTCGGTGTTCTGCCGCAACCCGTAATAAAGATACTGCCCGCCCGCGCGCGTCACGATGATTTCAGGGTGCTTCTTATACATCCAGGCCGGAATCGAATACGTCGGTGTTCCCAGTATGATTCGAATACCGGCGGCGTGAAGTTTTTCCACCACGCGATCCATCCACGCAAACTCAAACTTTCCGTCCTCCGGCTCCCACAATCCCCAACTCGATTCGCCGATCCGCACCACGCTGATTCCCGCTTTTTGCATCAGTGCGATGTCCTGGTCCGTCCGCTCGTACGGCATATACTCCGGGTAATACGCCACGCCATAAAGAACCGTATCCATGCGATCGGGACGAAACGCTTCGCGCGTCTGCGCAACAATGTGCTGCGCCGTGAGCTGTGAAAACAACAACGCTCCAAACACAAAAATAAAACCTGCCCATTTCTTCTTCATCTGCGCTCTCCAGCCAGCTCTCCCAATGCCCACGGACTCCGCCTTCCCGGCCCCGGTTCTATATCTGTTCGGAGCGACTCGCCGCCCGCTGATTCAATGCCGTCGATTCCCGCAGCACCAGACTCGTCTTCAAAACATACTCAGTCCCAGCGGGGTTCGGCGTCTCACGCTGCACGTCGTTCAACAACGCCAGAAACGCCATCCGCCCCAGTTCCGTCTGCGACATCTCCACCGTGGTCAGCGGCGGCAAAATATATTGTGAAATGCGAATATTGTCGAATCCGATTACCGACAGTTCCTGTGGAACTGCAATCTTTTCCGCATAGCTCTTGCGCATCACTCCCATGGCCGTCATATCGTTGGAGCACAGCACCGCCGTGGGCCGCGAACGCAAACCCGCCAGTTTTCCGAAGGCCGCTTCTCCGCTTTCCAGTGTATGGTTCCCTTCCACGATCAACTGCGGGTCCGCGCTTATCCCGATCTCATTCATCGACTGCACAAACGCTTCCCTCCGCGCGGTCGCCGATTTCAGCGTCAGCGGCCCGGTGATGAACGCGATCCGCTCGTGCCGCAATGCCGCCAGGTGCTGCACCGCTTGCCGAATGCCGTGGAGGTAGTCGATTCGAATGTTGCTGACGTGCGGCCTCGGCGGCCCGACATCCACGAAAACCAGCGGAATGCTTCGCAGCTTCAGGTCGTCCAGCAGCGATTCTTCCATGCCGAACGTCATGATGGCCACGCCCTCCACCCGGTGCTCCAGCATTCGCCGCACCGCCAGCTTCATGCGTTTCGGATCGTGCACCGTCGAGGTCAGCAATATTTCGTAATTGTTGCGGACCGCCGTGTCTTCGAACACGTGCACGATTTCCGGAAAGAAGGGGTTGGTGATTTCCGAAACGATCAATCCAAAAATACGGCTCCGCCCGGAAACCAGCGCCCGCGCCTGCGTATTTGGAAAGTACCCGAGATCTTCCACCACCTTCCACACGCGCTTCGCCAGTTGCGGCTGCACCGTCGGATGACGATTGATCGTGCGCGACACCGTCGCCGTCGACACCCTCGCGCGCTTCGCGATCTCTCGGATATTCATCGGCTCTCGCGGGCTGTCTTCGGCGCGCTAACGAAAGGGAGACTCACTGCCTCGTGAGTCTCCCTTTACGCCCTCCGCCTTAAAAGGTAAAGCGAATGGCAAATTGGCCGGTTCGTGGATTGTCGTTGACACCGAAAATCTGAGCGAAATTCGATGCACCGACCTGCGCCTTATTGCCTCCGCAACCGTTGATGTTGTAGCTATGGCGGTTGAACAAATTATAATATTCCACTCGGAACGATAGCTTGTATTGACCGTCAGAACCCATCGAGAAGTATTTCAGCAAGCTGGCGTCCTCGTTCGCTATTCCGGGACACCGCAGAGCGGAAATATCGGGAGGTCCGTTCCCAAGAACGGAAGCCGCTCCCGGCACGGCCAAATTCGGTGCGCTGACCACACTTGCTGGAAGATATAAATTACTTGCCGGAATTGGTCCCGAGAAGTTGGGCGGCAGGACTTGGAAATTCCTCGGGTTTGAGGTCCCCTTAAATCCCGTCAGATTGAAGTTCGGGTAAAACGTACCCCACGCCGGATAGTATGGATTGTTTACCACCGCCTGGAACGGCTGGCCCGATGTGTACAAAATGAGTCCACCCACATGCCACCCGCTCACGGCAGCATTCAGAACACGTCCTCCGTTTTGCAACCATCGTTGCCCATGGCCAAAGGGTAGCTCGTAGCTGGCGAATCCCTTTACCACGTGCGTCTGATCGTAGTTGCTCAGCGCATGCGCGGCCTGCGACACATTCGCGAAATCCTGCACGGGAGTATAAAACCCGTTATTTTCGGTCGCTGCAGTGAACGTGTCACCTTGCTGTCTGGACAGCGTGTAGTTTAGGTCCATCGTTAGCCCTCGCCCGGTGTGTTTGACGAGATCGACGATCATCGAATTGTAATAGGTCTGGGCTGCTGGCAACCCAACGTAAAGTTGATTGTAGAAAAACCATGTCGTCTCAGCCGCAGCGGCTACCTGTGGATACGGAGCAATCGCTGCCAGGGCTGGAGCGCAAAACCCGGGATACGGGTACGGCACCCCTGCCGCGGCGGCCTGTTGCGCGCTGCAAACGTAATCGTTGAATGCATTGATTCCCGCATTTACCGGATTATTGACCACCTTCAGAAATGTTGATGCTGATGGTTCGTTATACGCCAGTGCCGTGTCCGGCAAACGATGGCCGCGGTTCCCCACGTACGCCACCTCTAACCGCATGTTGGGAGTAAGTTCGTACTGCGCTCCGATATTGAATGTATCCACGTAGCCCGCGCGAAGCGCGTTCGGACTCACACTCACCAGTGGAAACAGGTTGGCCGCCGAAAGCCCCGACTGTGTACCTGGCTGCGTCACACCGGGGTAGCCGTTATCCCAGTTGAATGGCGTCGTGACCTGGTTGAGTCCCTGAAAACCGGGTGCAAATCCGTTCGGGACGCCGTTAAAATACGGCACGCTAAATGGCACAAAGTTGATCGCGAAGGAGCCGCGGAAGACCCACTTTCTCCACGGTGAGTACGCGAAGCCCAATTGTGGGCCAAAGTTGTTGTAATACTCATTCTTCTCAAAGCTATCGGACCCGCCCTTGGCATACACCAGCGTCCCGGGAATTCCCAGCGTCGGATCGATGGCGTTCAGATCGAAGTTTGCCCAATGACCGTATTTTTCGTGGAACCGGCCCGCGTATTCCCAGCGCAGCCCCATGGTCACCGTCAGTTTCGGTGTCACCTTGTAGCTATCCTGCGCAAATAGCGAGAGCGTTTTGCGTCTCCCATACAGGTCAAATGCAGTGGTCTGGTTTGCCGTCGTTACGTCTCCCAAAAGGAAACTGGCGAAACCAAACCCCACATTCGGCTCGTAGGACGCCATCGGTGCTCCCGTGGTGTCATTCGTAAACGTAAAACTGTTCGCGCCCGACCCGCTGTGGCTGTTCACTTCATACGCTCGAAATTCGCCGCCGAAGGAGAACGTGTGCTGTCCTTTCGTCCATGTTACGGTGTCCCCGTTCAGGATCGTCGCACCCGAAAAGCTTCCCTGGAAAGTATTCCCAATAAACGTTTCGCCGAAGCCGTTCACCGCGTTCCCAAAGGAAATTAGCGGAAAGTTGCCCGCGTTCGTATTGCCCAGCCCTAGCTGCGTAGCCGAAGTGCCCGAAGCCGCGGGAATCTTATTGTTCGTGTACCAATTGTAAGTGGAGCTGAAAACATTTAAGAGGTGCGGGGAAAACGTGTGCGATTCGCTGATCCGCCACCCATCCGAGATTACCAGTTGCAATCCTGCAGCCGACAACGGGCCGCCGTCTGTGCTTCCTTGTTGCCAAACCCCTCCGCTATCCACAAGCGTGCGGGGACGGTGATCGTAGATCCAGGATCCGGATAGGTGGTCTTTTTCGGTCAGCGTATGGTCCAGCTTCACGACCGCTTGATTTGGCGTCTGCGCGGGAGAATTGTTCAGCGGAAGCCTGTTATTGGCATTGAGTCCCGCCGCTTGTGGGGCATAGTCTTGCTGGTAGATCGCAACGATTTTCTTCGCTACGGCGCTAAACATGGTTGTCGGTATCATATTTCCAACGAAAACCGCACCCGGGTCTTTCGGATTGAAAATGGCTCCGGTATAAATGGGGTTCCCATGAACGTCCGTGCCAAGGACTTGCGACGTGTTTAGTAGCGCGCTGAAGTTTCCCTGAAGAAATTGCGCTGTCGGCACGACCGACTGAGGCCCTCCCAGCGTAAAGTCTGTTTGGGTGTAGCGCTCAAATGTGCCGAAGAAAAAGGTCTTGTCCCTAATGATCGGTCCCCCAAGGCTGCCTCCATAATCCCATGCCCGCGCCTTGGCTTTTGGCAAACCTTGGTTGTCGTTATTCCAGGTGTTGGCATCCAGCAACTCGTTGTGTCCGTAGCCAAATCCGCTGCCATGAAACCGGTTGGTCCCCGACTTAAGATTGAAGGACATCACTCCGCCGCTGCTGATCGCACTCGCGGAATCCAAGCCACTTGTCTGCGCCTGCAACTCCTGCACCGCTTCCATGCTCGGGCCGCTTTCTATCGAGTCGCCCTGAATCGACGATGTTCCCGATGTACCGTCGATTGTGTAATCCTTCGTGAATCCTTGTGTTCCGTTTATGACCGCCTGATAAGAACTGCTGATCGGCGAATAGCCCGGTGCAATCGCCACGGCAAAGTTCTCTACGAACCTGCCACCGTTGTAAATACTTAGTGGAAGATCCGTAACGACATCTCCCTTCATGTTGGTGCCAATCGTGGCGCTCTCACGGTCTAATACCGGCGCGTCCGCCGTCACCGTAACATTGTCGCTCGTCGCCCCGATCTGCAGGCTGACATTCACCTCGGCTATCTGCGTCGATTCCAGCGTCATCTTTGGATATGTGACGGACTTGAAACCGGCATCGCTAAACTCCAGCGAATAATCGCCCGGAAACAGATTTGGAATCGTGTAGATCCCATCCCCGTTCGACGTTACGGTCGTGAGCAGGTTCGTTCCCAGGTTCTTCGCCGTGGCCTGTACGCCGGCCATTGGCGCCCCTGTTGCATCGGTCACTGTGCCGGTCAGCGTGGCACGGTTTACCTGCGCCCTTGAATTTCCTACAACCACCAGTTGCAGAAAGCACACCCACAAGATTGCTTTTCGCATTCCACTTCTCCCCAGCCGTTCGGCAGGCCGTGAGTAAGAACCTCACCCTTTGCAGCGCTCCCGCGGCTTCTAGACGACTCCGATGGCAGCACCCCAGTTCCGCCAGTTCGGTTTACAGCAGCCCCTGCATCGCCCCGACAACTTCCATGCATTCAAAATCCCGATGTAAACGCTTACTTCTTTGCCCCGCAATCTATTCCCCTCCTTCTCGCTTGTCAAGTCATGTTTTAATGTGATCCTCTAGACCCTCACGCAGAATGTCCCTCTTCCCGCCAAAACACTCGCTTTTTACTTGATTTTGGGCGTAAATCACCCCTGCACGCTCCAGGGATCACCGACCTTCCTCCGCCTCCAGCCGGGGGCCGGGCAGGCTCCATCTGCCACGCTCTGGAGTAATCGTTTGCTCAGCTTGACCGAGATCACCAGCGCTCCCGCCGCCAGCGAGTGCCAACCCACCCGGGCACACTTTTATCGAGCTAAACAAGAGGTCACTGCTTCCGCTTTTGCTCGTTTTTCCTGGAAAAGTAAGAATGTATCCCGCGCCTAATACTCCACTTCGTACAGGTGCCCTTCCACTTGCACGGCATACTTGTCTTCCGCGGAGGAGCAGCGAATTAGGATGGGATGTCCCGGCACGAAATCCTTGCGCTTGATCTCTCCGGCTCCCCACGAGAGCCCGCTCCAAATCTGTTTGTCGTAATTGATTTCCATCGGCAGCGCCTTGCCATCCTGCTCCGCATAAATCTTCAGCACCTTGCCGACCGTCGTGCCGTCGGGCGGGCCTCCCGGCCAGCTACGCGTAATGTGTCCGCTCGCGTCGAGCTGCTGGAAAATGATTCTTAAATCTCCTTTTGCCGGCGCCGCCGCGGTCACTTCGATCGTGTTCTTTCCGGCAGCTGCGAACTTCGCCTCGATTCCCGCGATAGACTTGGGAATGTGCACGTCCTCTTGCACGCCGAGGTCGAACTCCTTCGCCGCATACCGTCCGAATCCCACCGCGGCGAGCTGGCCAGGCCCCAGCGTTATTCGATTTCCGTGCAGCACCGGAACAAATCCCGCATCGCGAAAAATAATTTTCCCTTCGCCTTGCATTTCTTGCACCCGCGAAAGCCGCGGCAGCGCAATCTCTTGAACCGACTGTGCCGGATTCACCACCGCGTAAACCGCCCCACCCGCGCCAAGCGACCCGAACCCGTACGGTTCCACGTCGCCGGGAATTCCTCCGAATGTCTTCGTTCTGCCCATGGCTTGCAACGGTTCGTACATTCTTTGCACGCGCGCAAACCACCGGGCTTTCTCCTCATCGAGGAACTCCAGGTTGCCGTGAATGGTGTTCACCCAGCCGCCCCGCGCCGCCATCAGCAGCAACATCCCCCGCCACGCATTGGTCTTGCGGTAGTAGATGGTTCCCGTGTTTCCGATCATGAATCCCGTCGAATCGATGCGCTCCAGCGGCATTCCGCTTTGCTCGTATCGCCGCACCATGTGGTCGCTATAGATATCCATCGACCGCCAGAAATTTGTTTCGGGCACGTCGGAAGGCCGCGGATCGCCCGAATACAGCGAGTCAAACACTTCGAGCCAGCGCAAATCGACTTTGTTGTGAAACGGAAACGGCCCGGCGGTGGAATCCACATCGCCGCCAAATCCATTAAAGGCCACCAGCATGGCGTCGGGGTTTTTTGCGCGAAATTTCGCCAGCGCGTCGCGGAAGGCCGCCTCATTGCGCGCGTGTATCTCTTCCGGCGTCTGCGTTTTTTCCGCACCGGGCGTCGCCGCGCCAAAATCCACGAAATCAAACTTAAACATGCGGATTCCGTGGTCGTACCAATACTGCATCGCCTCCATGAAGTCCGGCAAAAAACCGCCTTCGTAAAACGACATCGATCCGCCTTTGGCGTTGAGCGAGTCCCTCCATTGCGGCGCCGCGTCGATTTTCACCAGCGTGTTCGTGCTGAACCACAGCCCAGGCAGCAGACCGTTCGCCTTGCACTCGGCGATCCAGCGATCCGGCCCGTTCGGCCAATTCGGCGTCCTCCACGTGCGATACGCTCCGTCTTTCGCGAACCAGAACGCATCCATCATGTAGTAATCGAAATGCACGCCCAGCTTCCGCAGCCGCACGATTTCGCCCAGTTCCTTCATCGCCAGCGATTCCGTCAGCGGAATGTTGTCGGAAAGTTCGTCGTAGGAAGACCAATCGTTGTAAACCCAGATCGGATCGCGAAGCACCGGGGAGCCCAGCTTCGACGGCATCCACGGTGTCGCCGGCGCCGTCCCGCTTGCCTGCGGAGCATTCTTGTTCGCCGTCTGCGCAGCGGTGCCTGTGGACGCCGCAAGAAAAACAAACAATAACAGCACAACCGCAACAAATGAAAATCGCGGCGGCCTTCTATCCCATTTTCGTTGCATCACCCGTTATCTCCCCGCCACGCATCGCCATCGCTTTCTCTTCCAGCGTCATAAACTTTTTAAAGCCTTCACTTATTCCCGGCGGACTTTCCCGGCCAGTCGTCTGTGCGAAATGGCGAAGCTGGCAAACCTTCTTTGTTGTACAGATTGCATTCCGGACTCTCCGCCCACGCGTAGCGCACCGCGACCGGCGCATTCACCTCGCGGCTGGAAACCACCACGGTGTCACCATCGATTCGCGCCTCGGCCCAATGAAAAATGCGGTCGCTCCCGGCAATCGCAAATCCTTTCAACGGCCCGCCGCGCGACTCCAAGCCGGAGCCCGTATGCTGAAAACGAATCCGTATCTGCTCCGCGGCGATCTTCATCGATTCGTACAGCGGCCCGGAATAGACCATCTTCTTCCCGTACGTGGTGCCCAGTGCCCACAGCGCCAGGCGCTGCCCAATCTCTTCCTTGCGCGGTGGATGAAGATTCTTGGGATCGCCCACATCGATGGAAACTGCGAGCCCGGTATTGTTTACCGTTCGCGCCGTCATCAGTTGTGCTTCGCGCAGTTCCGCCCAGATCGAATCTCCCAGCTCCGGGCTCGCACCCTGGTTCGGCAGTTGCACGATCAGAAAAGGAAAATCTCCTTCTTCCCAGCCCTTGCGCCAACCCGCAATCATGGCGGGCAATAATTTCCGGTACTGGTATGCGCGCCAGGTATTCCCTTCCCCTTGATACCAAATCGCGCCGCGAATTCGATACTCCTGCAACGGCGCGATCATTCCCTGATACAAACCCGATGGCGGCCGAGGCGGATCGCCGGCCGAAGTCGTATTCACAATCTGAAAGCCCGTGAGCGATGGCAACGTGAGTGGAAGGGAAACTCCCCACCCCGCCTGCTTCAATTCCTTAAACGAAATTGTGACCGCCTTCCATTCTTCTGTTGCTTTCATGGTTTCTGCCGCATAGTTATCCCAATCGAAAATCGTCGGCTGCAAAATCTGCAACTGAAATTGGCCGTTCCCGCGCACCCAGAATCGCATTCCGGAGTACGCGCTCATATCCGCCGGCGAAAGATCCTCATGAAAGTTCGCCTGCAGCCGCGAAGAACTCATTTCGTCCAAGGTCCCCGCCACGCGCGCCGCGTAACCTTTGTTGCCCCTTCCGGGAGCCACAAGTTCGAACGCCGCCCCGGGCGAATCCTTCCAGCTATACGTCCACGCACCTCCCGTCGCGGTCCGGGCGGTTCCATCATCAAAATCGCTGATGCGCGCCGGCGGTCTGCTATCCCCGGGCTGCGTCAACAACTCGAAATCGTCGAATTCCAGCGAAAAATCGGTTGGCTGAGCCGCATACAATTTCACGTTTGCCGGAGAATCGTCCCACGCCCGCACGATGGACTGCAGCGCCGGATCGCGGCGCAGCGAACCCGGATCGGTCCATTCCTCCGCCGCCGTACCCGGCACCGCGCTGACAATTACGCCAACGGGAACACCCAGCGCTTTATGCAGATCACGCGCGAAAAAATAACTTACGGCCGAAAATGTCTTCGCCGTTTCAGCTGAGCAAACCACCCATTCTGCCGCGGCAGTATCCGTTTGCGGCGTGAGAGAATTTTTCTGCGGCACCGTGAAAAAGCGTATTCCCTCATAATTCGCTTTCGGAATTTCCTCCGCCGCTCCGGTCGCGCCGCTCAGCGCAAACGTCATATTCGATTGGCCCGATGCAACCCACACCTCTCCAAACATCACATCTTTGTACACCAGCGTTTTTTTCCCCCGCACCCGGAGAACGAACGGCCCTCCGGCAGGCATCGCAGCTAGAACGACCTTCCAATGCCCGCCGCCATCGGCGCTGCTTTCTTTCGTTTGGCCCGCCAGACTAACGGAAATCTTTTCACCGGGATCGGCCCATCCCCAAACGCGGACCTCGGAATCCCGCTGCAGCACCATGTGATCGCTGAACAAATGCGGCAACACCGGCTCGGCGCAAATCGGGGAGACGAAAACGGACCAAAGAATTAAAGCAGCCGGAACCTTCCACCAACCGCCGCTTGCGCTGACTCCACGTGAAAACATCTTGCTCAACGTTCTTCCCCTAAAGCTGGAACCGCGATTTCTTTGCCGCGCCAGTCTCGCTATCGACTCGAAAATTTGCAGCCGTCCCATCAACCTTCACGCAGGCACCCGGGATGATACAGGAATTTCTCCGCCGTCGCGCAGGCGCCGGTCATCGCAAACCCAAAAATATTTTGTGGGAATGGAGAATTGTAAAAAGCGGCCACGAACCTGTGATCCGCAGCCGCCGACTTGGCGCGGACCTCACAAATCGTGGAATGAAATTATTTCGCAATCAGATATGTCGAATACGGCTGGTCCGCGATGGCGGTAAACGGCAACATGTTCATCGCCCCGCTGGCAGTCGCAACTTGCCAAGACTGCTCGCCAACTTTCTTCGCCGCCAACAACTGTCGAGCCGTCACCTCCGGCGGCGCGTCGGTAATTGCAAATAAAACCAGCGGACCACAAAGTAAGGCGACGGTTTGCGGATGTTGCCCGTCAATCGCTTCCAGACGCATTTTCATCGGCAGTTGCATTTCGATGCGATCGCCTTGTTTCCACTCTCGCCGTATCGTGGCGAACTCTCCCGCAACTACGGGCGTCGCCACCGGCTTGCCATTGACGAACACCGCAGCGCCCTCCGCGCACGCGGGAATCCGCAAGTGCAGCTCAAATTCCGTGGTTTTCGCGGCCGTTATATCGAACTTCACCTCGCCGTCAAACGGATATCCGCCCGTCTGCGTCATGGACATCTGCGTCCCATCCTGCGTCCACCGCAGCGTGGAAGGAATATACAAATTGACGTACACACCGCCGGCATCGCGAAAATAAGTATTGATGCGGTAGTCCGCCGCCACCTGTGGCAGCGTGCCGGAGCAGCACGGCCAGTGATCGTGCTTGTAAATCTTGCGCGCGTGGAAATTGCAATCGGCGTAATAAAATGTGCTGCCGTCGGCCAGCAGCGGCTTCGCTCCCAAGATCGTGTTGTACATCACGCGTTCCATGCTGTCGCCATATCGCGCGTCGCGCGTCACGCGCAGCAAATAGCGCGTCAACTTGAAGTGCGCATACGATCCGCACGGCGTTTCAAAGCTGTTATGCGTGCCCGTCAAACTGGCCGCAACTTCTCCGCTGTCCGTCGCGCGAAGCAGCTCGTCCGGCCCCCAACCGCCCGTCGCATAACTCTGCGCCGTCAACATGTCGAACGCATTGCTGGCGGCCCGCAGATGTTTGGCGCTTCCCAGCGTCAAATACGCCTGCATCGCCGAACTCAACGAATTGACGTAACTATAGGCATGCTTCCCCGCCAGCGCGTTGCGGCCCTCCGCGAGCGGATCGAAAAAGGAATCGTCCAGATACTGCGCGCCGAGCGTGCGATAGCGGTCGCCGGCCCCGCGTTGATACGCGAGGAACAAGTTTTCGGAAATCGTGTACGACTCGTCCCACGCATATCCCTTGGACGGATGATTCTTGCGCCACACTTGATCGTGCGGCACGGCATGCCCCGGCAAATGCGGCAAGGCCGCATCCGTCGTGCGCTCCAGAATCGCGAAGGCCTCCGGATCGCCGGCGTACTGGTGCGAATCGATCAGTCCGCATACCAGCTTGTCGTAGCAGTACGCCGGGAAGCGATTATTTTCGTAGAAATCGCCGGAGATTGTCTGCGCGTAAAGGCGATTCAGCCGCAGCACCTTCTCTCGAGTCGCTGTAGAACCGGTGATCGCGTACGTTCGCGCCAGCGCGGAAACCCACTGGCCAAAAGTGCACGCCGGTGCGAAGCCATCTTCCACCGAGTCCGTGTTGTAGTTTGGATCGTAGTGATACCATCCGCCCAAATCCGCGCCCGGCGCCGCCTGCCCCACCATCTGGCGGAGCGGTTTGAGCAAACTGTCTTCACTCAGTTCCATCAATACGGGGTGCGTTTCACGCAGTTGTTTCTCATGCAGTTCGCTGTGCAGGGTTACGTCGCCGTACCCGAACTCTTTCAGCGGCTGTTCACTTCCCTTCGCGGCGAGCGCAGCTGGAAGTCTCAGCTGCTGCGTCACCGCTCCTGCGGCCGCCAGCGATGTCGCATGCATAAATGTTCTTCGGGAAATCCTGCGTGAGTGGGCCATGATCACTTTTCTTATCGCTCGGTTTGCCGTTTTTGTCTACACGAATTCAACATGAGCGGGCGCGTCATGGCGTGAAAGTTGGGTCAATCGTGCGCATTATAGATCGTGTCGCTGGCTGCGAAGGGCGCCAACGCTTCCACCTTCCATCAATCTTTCATCAAACTTCCGTCAACGGATCTAAATTAGCCTAGAAAAAGGAAAGCCCGGCCAGCCTCCGCTGGAAGTCATCGAACCGGTTTCGTCGGAGAGAATTAGAATTCGTTTTGCTGCGTTCGGCGGAATCTGGATTGCGAATCCACTGTTCTACTACTCGCCGGGCTCGGCCCAATTCAATGAGAATGACATCCGCGGAAGAATTGCCGTCCATTCTTCCCTGGAAATGAGGTCCTCCCGCTAGCGCGTGAAGGGATACATCAGCCAGCCGATGCCCACGCCGATCAACAGGAACAAGAGAAACGACCAGGCGATATATTTGAGGCGGTCTGCCGCGCGTCTCCGGCTCAGAAAACCAAAAGCAATGGAAATGAGCAGCGCGAAAAGTAGTAATGCCTGAAAGTGGCTAAGCTTCAATGCGGAGGGCGTCATCACGCTTTGCGCCCGCGCGCTGCTTCAAACGCATGCAAGGCCGCCAGCAGATTTAGTACCCCGGCGGTCGCAAGGAAGCGCGTTCCGTAGTCGCCATCCGCATGCGAGACATCCGCGCCCCCGGATTCGAACGACCTCGCTAGATAATAGAAGCACCCGGTCCCCATGTCCGCCACGTAGCCGAGTGTATCGAACGCATCGTTTCCCCCGGAAGTGAAAACGTTTCCGCGCATGCCCGCGCCGGCCAGGACCAAAATGCCCACGGTGAGAAAACAAGCGGCCGCGCGTCCCCACATTTTTAGAAACGCGTGGCCCAGGCCGGGGACCAGCCAGCCGGCAACTCCCACGGCAAAAGCTACGCCCTCGCGGCTCGAAGATTTTTGCGGCGCGGCGGGCTCCTCAATCGCTAGGGGCGCTTCCGGCGCTGCTGGTATGGCGGTCTCGTCGGTCATTACCTTTCTTTCTTGGCGCGCCATTCAGGCCAGCAGCGGCAGAATTTCCTTCTGCACTGCGCCGGTAACGGATGCTTCGTGTTCATCGATATAAACATTTACTTCACTGCGGATTCCGAATTCCGGCAGATAGATGCCCGGCTCGATGGACGTGCACGTTCGCGGGATGAGATGACGAATGTCGTGGGTCTCCAGTCCGTCCATGTTAGCTCCATTGCCGTGGACGGTTTGGCCGATGTTGTGCCCGGTGCGGTGAAAAAAATATTTGCCGTAGCCGGACTTCTCGATAACTTTTCGCGCGGCGTTATCCACCTGCCAGCCTTGCAATGGTTTGTGTGCCGCGATGCTCGAACGAATAAGTTCCACGGCTTTGTCCCGCGCATCGCGCACCACGGCGAAAACCTTGGCGTATTTTTCCGGGACCTTCGCGCCTAGATAGCCAACCCAGGTGATGTCGTAATACACGCTGCCCGGCGTTTTCGTTTTGCCCCAGACATCGAGCAACAGCAAGTCGCCTTCGCGAATCGGCGAGGCCTTTTCTTTTGCCGGGGCGTAGTGCGGGTCGCTGGCGTGCGCGCCGACGGCCACGTCTGGACCTTCTTGCGTGCAAATGCCTGCGGCGGCAAATTCCTTCAAAATCCATTGCTGCAAATCATATTCCGTCAGCGTGGTTTTCTTGCGCACGCTCTGCGCAGCCTGCTGGAATGCCGCGCTTACGATCCGGTCGATCGCGGCGCTTGCCTGGCGGTGCGAATCCAATTGCTCGGCGCTCCAGCAGGCCTCGTATTTCTGCACCAGATCGGCCGAGCTCACCACTTTAGTCCCCGCGCCGCGCACTTGCTCCACGGTGCCCGCATCCACCATCGCCACGTAAGGAATCGCGTTCTTCGGCGAATATTGCATCGCCACCGTCTTGGCGCTGCCGATCAATTTCTTTATGCCCTTCTCCAATTCCGATTGGCCGGCGTAATAGAGCGTCTCGCCCGGCAAGGACGCCAGCGATTCCGTTTCGATTTTGTGCACCAATTTTTTGGGCGTGCCCTTCGCGGGCACAAAATAAAACCACCGCCGCGTGCGCATTCCTTCCGGCAGCTTCAAAATGCGCTGCGCGATGGGATCGCGTCCGCGGAAATCGTAAAACATCCAGCCGCCGATCTTCGCCGCCCTCAAATCGTTTTGAATTCCCTGAATGTCCGCGCTCATTCGAATGTTTGCTCCGTCCGTCCGCCGCAATTCACGATTTTGGATCTCACGCGTCGTGTACCAGTAGCGCCAGCACCTCTTGCTCTGTCACGCCGCGAATCTCGATTCGTTTCATGCGGCTCCGCTCGCCGCCCAGGATTCTAACAGCCGCCTTGGGCCTTTTCAAAAGCCGCGCCAGAAATTCGATGAGCGCTTCGTTCGCGCGGTCTTCCAATGCCGGTGCCTGCAACCGGATCTTCAGTGCGCCAGCCATCTCTCCCGCGACTTCGTCCTTGCTCGCGCGAGGCTGCACGCGCACTTGAAAAACTACCGTGCCCGCCCCGGGACTCTCCGTGATTTCCAGCATTAGCCTCTTTCACCACGCGCGTTCGTACTGCACAGGCGCCTTGATCTTCACGCCCAGGGCCTGGGCCGCGCGCCGCGGCCAATAAGGATCGCGCAGAAGCTCCCTCGCCAGGATCACCAGATCCGCTTGTTCCGTCACCAAAATACTCTCGGCCTGCGCGGGATCGAGAATCATGCCGACGGTCCCCGTCGCCACGCTGGCCTGCTTGCGAATCACTTGCGCAAATCCCGTTTGATACCCGGGGGCCACGGGAATTTGCACGCGCGGCACGACTCCTCCGCTCGAGCAATCGATCAGGTCGACGCCCAGCGCCTTCAGGCGGCGGCTGAGTTCGATGCTTTGCTCCAGCTCCCAGCCCCCTTCTTTCCAGTCTGTGGCCGAAATTCGGCAAAACAGCGGCAGCCGTTCCGGCCAAACTTCTCGCACCGCTTTGACCACACGAAGCGCCAGACGAATGCGGTTTTCAAACGATCCCCCGTACTCGTCCTCACGATGGTTGCAAAGCGGCGACTGAAACTGGTGGAGCAAATACCCGTGCGCCGAATGAATCTCGACTACCTCGAAGCCGGCCGCCAGCGCGCGTTCTGCCGCCTTGCGAAACGCGGCGACCACACCATCGATCTCTTTCGCGGAAAGCGCGTGCGGCACCGGGTAGCCTTCGTCAAATGCATCGCTTACGCAAGAAACCGGCTCCCATCCGCCTTCCGATTTTGAAACGGCTTTCCCGCCCACCCACGGTATCGGCGTACTCCCTTTGCGCCCCGCGTGAGCGAGTTGTACTCCAGCCACCGCGCCTTGCGAACGGATGAACTCCGTGATGGGACGCCAGGAATCCACGTGCGCGTCCTCATACAGTCCCGTATCCGCCGGAGAAATTCGCCCGCGTGCTTCCACTGCCGTCGCTTCCGCAATCACCAGCCCCGCTCCGCCCACAGCCCTGCTCCCAAGATGCACGAGATGCCAGGTCTGCGGATGGCCTTCCTTCGCTGAGTACTCGCACATCGGCGATACCACGATGCGGTTCTTCAGCTCAACTTCGCGAAATCGTATCGGCGTAAATAATTTCATGGACTCTTTCTCTTTCCTCCCAATCGCCCTTTCCGCACTTCCTCTGCCTTACAACGATGCGCGGCTTCCGAATATCGCCGTGCCCACTCGAACCTCCGTGGCGCCTTCTTCGATCGCCACTTCGAAATCGTGCGACATTCCCATCGATAGTGTCGGCAGCTCAAGCCCCAATTTCACGGCCAGGCCATCACGCAATTCCCGCAGTTTGCAAAAATAGGGCCGCACCTTTTCCGCATCTTCCAAAAACGGCGGAATGCACATCAGTCCCGCAAGCTGCAGCTTCGGCAAATTCATGATGCCCGTCGCGAGCTCTTCCAAACCCGTAGCCTCCGCGCCGCTCTTGGTCTCCTCTTCCGCCACGCGCACTTCGATCAGCACGCGCAATTTTTCGGCGATTCCCACCTCGGCACGCGCGCGATCCAGCCTTTGCGCCAGCGCGAGATCATCCACCGAATCCACGCTGTGAAATAACTTTGCGGCTTTCGCAGCCTTGTTGCTTTGCAAATGTCCGATCAAATGCCAGCGTCCCGGCAGGTCCGCCAATACATCGCGCTTCCCTTCCCACTCCTGCACGCGATTCTCGCCGAAGTTCCGCACGCCCGCATCGTAGGCCTCGCGAATCGCTTCGGCGGGATGCGTTTTTGAAACGCCGATCAGCGTGATGTCCTGCGGAAGCCGCGCGGAGCGCTGCGCCGCCGCGGCGATGCGTCCCTGAATCCGCAATAAATTTTCCCGAATTCGCCCTTGCGCCATGTTCAACATAAAATCGTAGCACGCGCGGCGTTGCAGCGCCGAGTCTCTGCGGTTAGACTGAACTTTAGTGCTCGCAAGGCGCAACTCGGACTGCATTCGATGAACTTTCAATAATGACCGCTCGCGGAAAACTTATCGCCATCGAAGGCATCGACGGCAGCGGCAAGCGCACGCAAGTCGACCTGCTCGCAAAAACGCTCGCCAACCGCGGCTACTCCGTCTATTCCACCGGCTTCCCGCAGTACGCCTCGTGGTTCGGCAAAATGGTCGGCCAATTTCTGAACGGCGATCTCGGCCCGCTGGAATCCGTCGATCCGCACTTCGCCGCGCTCCTCTACGCCGGCGACCGCTTCGAAGCCAAGCCGCAACTCGAAAAATCTCTATCCGAAGGCCAGATTGTTTTGGCCGACCGCTACATCGGCTCCAATATGGCGCACCAGACCGCCCGCGCCGCCGCTGAGAAGCGCGCCGAGTTTCTTACTTGGATCCAGCATCTCGAGTACGACATCTACGGCCTGCCCCGCGAACATCTCATCCTTTATCTGCGCGTGCCCCCCATCGCCGCGCAATCGCTCGTGGCCCAAAAATCCGCGCGCAGCTACACCTCCTCGAAACGGGACATTCTGGAAGCAAGTCTCCGCCATCTCGAGGAAGCCGCCGCAATGTACGACGAACTTGCGCGCAACGCTCCCTGGGTCACCATTCAATGCTTCGAAGTCGCAAGCCAACGCATGCGCTCGCCCGTCGAGATCTCGGAAGAAGTTTTCGCCGCCGTCGAACCCGTTCTGGTGGCGAATTCCGCTCAGGAGGTTCGCTGACCCGTGGGCTTCTCCGAATTTCTCGGTAACGAGCGGCTCGTCGCGGCGCTGCGCGGCGCACTGAGCAGCCGGCGCGTCCCGCATGCGCTCCTCTTCACCGGGCCGCGCGGCGTCGGAAAATTCACGCTGGCGCGCATGTTCGCCGAAGCCGCCAATTGCGAGCGCCTCCCCGACGATTTCTGCGGCGAATGCGCCACATGTCAGCGCATCGGCCTGCTTGCCGATCCGCAAAAGCTTATCGAACAGGGACTCGCCGAACGCGGCGAAAGCGCCGACGCCGCCACCGTCGAACGCGTGCCGCTCATTTTGCAATCGCATCCCGACGTGTGGGCCCTCGTTCCCGATCCCGTCCGCCTGAAGAGTCCCGTCGCGCGCCCCATGCTTCGCGTCGGGCAGCTTCGCGCCGTGCAGCGCGCCGCGTACTTTCAACCGATGGGCCGCCGCCGCGTCTTCATTCTCGATGGCGCGGAAACCATGCGCTGGGACGTCGCCAACGTCTTCCTGAAAATTCTCGAAGAGCCGCCCGGCTCGGCGACGCTGATTCTTACCGCGCCGTCTCCCTACGCGCTTTTACCGACCATCGTCTCGCGCTGCCTGCAATTTCATTTCGCGCCGCTGCCGCAGGCCGACGTCGAAAAAATCCTCAAGGAAAAAACCGCTCGCAAACCCGCTGAGCTCAGACTCGCCGCGCAACTCGCCGAAGGCAGCCCCGGCTGGGCCATGGAGATGGACGTCGACGCCACCGCGCAGCGGCGCAAAGACGCGCTTCGCATCCTCGAGCGCGCCGCCCGCGGCCAGGGCTTCGCGCAACTTTTCGCGGACACCAGCGCTCTCGCCAAGGATCGCGATTCCTCATTTGAAGAACAAATAAATGTCTTCTATGGACTGCTCACCGATCTTTTGGAGCTCACCTCAAAAATAAGCGAGCCCGTTTTGCGCAACGCCCCGCTCGCCAAAGAACTCGAATCCCTCAGCAAGTCGATCGACTCCGCGTGGGTGATGCGCGCCATCAGCGGCTTCGATGAGCTGCATTCCGGCGCGCGGCGCAATCTCAATCGCCAACTCGGCCTCGACGCTCTCGCGGCCTCCCTGGCGCCTCGCTCATAAGCAAATCTTCCAAAATTGGAAAATTTAAATTAATTTTGCGCCACTGTAACCGTAAGCCCTTTGCACGCATCATAAAGATTGAGATTCCACCCGCCACACCACATCGTAGAAGGAGCAGTCATGGTGAATCGTCGTCTGTTTCGTCCGGGCTTTCCCGAAATCAAGGAGCAAAGCGCACCCCGCGCGCAGCACAATAACAACAATGGTCCGGCTCCCAGCAAGAAGCCTGCTCCTCCCGAGACCACCCACGCGGAAAATTTTTATTGGGTGAAGCAAATGCAGTCTCGCACGCCGATGGCGGTCGTGCTCGAGGGCGGCGAAGTGCTCCGCGGCATCGTCGAATGGTACGACCGCGATTGCATCAAGCTCACCCGCCAGGGCAGCCCCAATCTCCTCATTTTCAAGCGCGTCATCAAGTACGTTCACAAGGACGGCGACGAAGCATCCCAAGGTGGCGACGAGTAACCAGCTTACTTTTCCAGCGAATGCCCGGCGGCGGCTCCAAACGTGAGCAGCGCCTTCGCCGCCATCGACCCGTTCTCGTTAAAAATCTCGCACTCCGTAACCACAAAGTTTCTCCCCGCCTTCAGCACCCTGGCCTCCGCTCGCACGCGTCCCCCGAGAACCGGCTCCAGATAATTAATCTTCAGCTCCACCGTCGCAATCTCCGTTCCTCTCGGCACCGCTGAATACGCCGCGATCGCGGCCGTCGTATCCGCCAGCGCCGCCAATATTCCTCCGTGCACCACCCCCTGAAATTGCTTGTGGTGCGCGGTCACCTGCAATCCAAACGTGGCCCGCCCTTTCTCGATGCTCTCCACCTCAAATCCCAGCAGCTCCGTCGCGCCGTTTTCCTTCATGCGCTCGCGCACCAACTCGATCACGCGCTCCGCGTCGCCTGACAGTTTTTCTTCCATCGCCTCGCGCTGCTCCTCTCAATACGCCGGCAAACCGCCGTCCAGCGGGATCGCTACGCCGGTCATCCACTACGACTCCAGCGGCCTCCGCCCATCCACGTCGCCGCGCCCGTAACGACCGCCACTTTGCCCGCCAGCCGTGTCACGGATTCCCCAGCTCCCGCGTCTAACCGAAGTGTCTCAGCACCCAGGTCCACCAGCGCATTGACATCGGTTCCACCGAAGTGCGCGACTCTAGCATCGGGTTATCAACGGGGCAAGCCGCCTGCCGTATGCATATTGTAGCGGCCGCCTTCCGAGGCGGGCCTCTTCTGCCGCGCCACGGAGGCCACCAATGGATACCGCGTCTATGCTAATGTCGAATCACAGGCACGCGGATCACGGAACACAGGTCACGGGTCTCAAGACACATATTCAATCAAAACGAATGTTTTGACTGGAATCCAAAAACTAGCAACCAATAACTAAAACTAAAGTTTCTGACTGAAAACAAATAACAGAAAACCGACCACTCCCATGCGCATCGGCATAACATGCTATCCCACCTACGGCGGCTCCGGCGTCGTCGCCACCGAACTCGGCCAGGAGCTCGCCGCCCGCGGACACGACATCCACTTCATCAGCTACGCTCCGCCCATCCGCATGAATCCCAACGACCCGCACATCCATTTTCACGAAGTCGAGGTCGCCTCCTACCCGCTCTTCGACCATCCTCCCTACACGCTGGCCCTCGCCACCAAAATGCTCGAAGTTTTCGAGTCCGAATCGCTCGACCTTTTGCACGTCCACTACGCCATTCCGCATTCCGTCAGCGCCATGCTGGCGCGCTCCATGGCCGCGCCGCGCCGCCTGCCGTTCATCACCACGCTTCACGGCACGGACATCACGCTCGTCGGCAGCAATCGCAGCTATCTTCCCATCACGCGCTTTTCCATCGAGCAGAGCGACGGCGTTACTTCCATCTCCAGCTATCTCCTCAAACAAACCCTCAAAGAATTCGACATCAAGCGTCCCATCGAAGTGATCCCCAACTTCGTCAATTGCGATCTCTACGTCCGCAAACCCGATCCGGCTCTCCGCGCGCAGTGGGCTCCCAACGGCGAACCGATCCTCATGCACCTCTCGAACTTTCGTCCCGTCAAGCGCCTCACCGACGCCGTCGAAATCTTCGCCCTCGTCCGCGCCAAAATGCCCGCCAAACTCGTTCTCATCGGTGACGGCCCCGACCGCGCCGCCGCCGAATATCTGGTCCGCAAGAAAAAGATCCAAAAAGACGTCCTGTTCCTCGGCAAACAAGACCAGGTTTACGAGAAACTCTCCTCCGCCGATCTTTTCCTTCTTCCCTCGCAGCTCGAATCTTTCGGCCTCGCGGCTCTGGAAGCCATGGCCTGCGAAGTTCCGGTCATCGCCACCAATGTCGGTGGCGTTCCCGAAGTCGTCGAGCACGGCGTGGATGGATTTCTGGTGGAACCCGGCGACGTAAAGGAAGCCGCGCGCTACGCCATCGACATCTTGTCGCGCGCCGACCGCGGCCGCGAAATGGGCCAAACGGCGCGGCTCAACGCCAAGAAAAAATTCTGCTCCAACGACGTCATCCCCCGCTACGAAGCCTACTACCAGCGCGTCCTCGAGCAAGCCTCCTCAGCCACCGCCTAGAATCCGACACACTTAGCGCCTCTCTTCCTCTCGCATCTGCAGCGCAATCGGCCTCGGCGATTCTTGGCTTACATTAGGCCATGGTGCCCCCTTGTTTCTTGTAAGTGTTGCTTCTAAAGAAGTTAGGTATTTTGTAAGCGATTTAGAATCAACAGTTCCGGGATGGCGTGGAAGTGTTGATTATGCAGGGGTTGGCGCGGGGGTGTTGGCAGTGCTTTCTGAGTTTTGGGGTTGGTGTGTCGTGGCGGAGTTTCGGCCGGTGGGGCGGCGGTTCGGTCGTGCAGAGCGGGGAGTGGAGTTGGTGCGAGCGGCGGCTGGCGAGACGGGGGCGGAGGCGGGCTCGGTTTCTTGGGCGGGTTCGGGGATGGAATCGGGGTTGGTGGAGTTTGGCGATTTGGATTCAAGGGCTGGATCGTGGGCTTCCGGGGGTGCGGCGTTGGGTGCTGATTCGGGATCGGGCGTGGGTTGGGATTCGTCTTCGCTGTAGTGGTTGGCGTTGGAGGTTACGGACTGGCGGATGGCGTCGCCCCAAGCTGGGGCACCGTACGCGTAGATGTATTCCTCTTGAGCCTGGTGGATGGTTTGGGAGAGAGTTTGGGCCAGATATGCGAGGGTGGAGGCGGTGCGGGGCTTGATATCGCCGCGGGCCACGGCGGGCATGAGGCGGCCGAGGGCGGCGCAGAGGTCGTTGGCGGAGAGGTAGTTGCCGGAGAAGAAGTAGGCGAGGTCTTTGGAGATGTTGTCGGCGGTGCGGGCGCGGGATTCTTGGCGGGAGTGGAAGAAACAGAAATGCGGGTGATTGGGGGCTCGCGGGGTGAGGCACTTGCGGTGATCGGAATAGGTGAAACGACACAACGAGACGCGGTCCTGTGGGTGAAGAGAGGACATGGTTTTGCTCCTGTAATTTTTAGATTTGGGTAGAAATGAAAAACGCCCCGGTGAGGCCGGGGCGTAGTTCCGTACGGCGATAATGGTACCTCATCAGTACCGTAATCGTCAACTTATAATTGGGAGGTGGGCAGAGTTAGAAGCCTTCGGCGTTGGAGTCTGGGTGATGCGGGATGTTTTTTAGCACAAAGGGCACGGAGAAGCGGAGTGTTATTCCCTTGTGCGAAGTAGCGCAGCGATGGTTCTTGGATTACGGCGACCGTGAATTACCGCCAAGACCAGGAGAGGCATTTCGTTGGGGACATAGGCGATCACGTATTCTCGGACAGTGTGAAAGCGTATTGGCCGGGATGTGAGATCGGGGCGGGAGTGGCCAGCTTGAGGAAAAGACACCAATTTGCGGATGGCTTCCTCGATTTCGTCAAGAAGGCGATCCGCGGAGACCGGGCTGTCGGCGGCTATGTATTCCAATATCTCGTTTAGGTCTACCAACGCGCCCGGGTGAAATACGAATCCGCTCATTGGCGGCGAAGTTGATGGTCCTTGCGTAGCTGGGCAAACGCCTGTTCGCCGTCGATGGGTTGGACGCGACCGCTTTTGATTTCGTCGTAGCGGGAATCGAGCGTGTTTTGGAGTTGGGCGAGTTCAGCGAGGTAGCCCACCATGGCGTCTTCGACGAGATCTTCTGGAGCGCGGCCGGTGGATTCCGCTAGTTTTTGGAGGCGGCTTTCCGTTTCGGGCTTGAGTTTTACAACCATGGGACGAGTCTAGATAGGAGAATTGGCTCTGTCAAAGGATATACGGAATAAATCAGCGATAAACCCGCAGCCCTAAAAACGAAGGCGGCGGCACCCCGCGTTGGCGTACTTGCTAAACGTGGGCGGGGTGAAGGGCGGTGAGATTGGGGAAGCGGGCGAAGTCGGAAACGTTGAGAGTGAGGATGTGGGCGACGCGGTGGACGTACATGGAAGCAGCCAACCGCGCGTCATGTACTTGCACTCCGGAGATGGCGTGCTGGACGACGAGACTTCGCCATTCTTTGTAGATGGCTTCGCTGTCGGGCAAGAGGATCATACCGAATTCAATTGCTTCGACTTCACTTTGTGCTTCCTTTGGAGTTAGACCAAGACCATTTCGATCAATGGGGCGCGTCATGGCATTCCAAAGCTCGGCGATATTTTGGTGCGTGTAGTGCAGGATGGTGCTTTGGCTTGCGAGTTTGGTGAGGGAGGCGGAGATTAGAGGGTGGTGCGGGTCGGAGCGTCTGGTGAGGCGAAGGAGGATGTTCGTATCGACGAGACACGAATCGATGGGCATCTAGTCGCGGTCCTGGTAGAGCCATTCGCGGGAGATGGTTTCGGGAAGAGGCGGGATTTTATCGGAGAATTGGGCGAGGGCGTCTAGCCATGCGCGGATTTCCTGAGGCGTGCGAGGAGATGCTTGGTTGCGCTGGGCAGCTGTGCGCTGCGTGAGGAGTTCTTCGACGTAGGCTTGGAGTTCCAAGCCCCGGGCTTTGGCCTCGGCGGCGAGTTCGTCGGGTACTTTGACGGTGATCTCCATGACTAGACTTTAGCACGGAAAAAGGCAGTGGAGATGCGGGTGGAACCACTCCGAACTAAAAATCGCGACTAAAGCCGTGACGTAACTATATCCACAGGGCCCCAAACATCGCGGCGGGTGAGTTCGGTCCAGGCGAGGAGGGCGCAGCCGGCGAAGCCCAGGGCGTTGAGGACGCCGTGGATTTGGGCCATTTTGCGAATGTCGACGAAGGGCTGGAGCGGGTATTCGCCGATGGCCCAGACGGCGGCGAAGATCATGCCCGTAGCCACCGATCCGGCGGCGACCAGGAGCAGCCAGCGGCCCCAGCCGCGGCGGGCCTGCAAAGCGAGCCGCGCCATTGCCGCGGCTAACCCGAGCTGGCCCACGGCGACGAGCAGGGCGCCGAGCAACTTCACTCTCGGCCCTGCGAGGAAGGCGAGCCCGAGCAATCCGGGACCAATGACGACGGCCAGCGCCGCGGCGCGCAGCAACTTCTCGCCACGCTGGCCACGAAAGTGGCGATAGGTCAGCCCAGCAATGATCGCGGACGCGAATCCCGCAAAATGAAAATGCATGGCGGTGAGCAACACGATTGGCTCTTCAAATCCCGCGGGATGCAGGCCAGCGCGCGAGGCGACCAGCCACGCTCCCGCCACGGCCAAATATGCCTGCCCTACCGAGAAACAAAATTGCTCAAACGATTTCTTCCACGAGAAGAATCGATACGCCCCAACAGCCGCGATCACGAGGCAAACCGCCAGCCAGGACGCAGCCAAACGCACGGCGAAAGGTCCGCGGTTCATAAAGAACGAGAAAGTGGTGAAGATCGCGGCGAGAGTCAGGCCGGGACCCAGCAGCAGCCACAAACCATTCCGTTCGCCCAAATCCAAAAACGAAACTCCGAGAGGCACGATCACCCAGATGGCAAACAAGAGAAGGACTTCAATGATTCCCAATCGAAAACCGGGTAAGAAACCGAGCACGGCCAGCAAGGACCAAACGCCCGCGCCCACCTTGGCTGCAAACAGGTAAGGGTTGGTCCTCATGCTGGCGATGATGCGATGGGGTTGTTCATGTGATTTGGCTAGAAAGAAGGCGCCAGCGCGGCGGCGCTATACGCGATGCAGAGAAACGCGGCCGCGGAGCTATATGCAAAATCGCCCAGGCGGTTTGCTTTTCGAAGATTTGCGTCGTAATAGAAAAATTGCACGGGCATCCGGCACAACCAGAAGATGGCGATGGCCGCCGACAAAAATCGGCCAAGGCCATATCCGCTGGCCAGCTCGGAAGAAAATCCAGCGGTGATAGCCGCGAAGAGCAGCACTACCGCCACAAGGTAGAACGAATGCACGACAAACATCTGCCGGATGATCGGCGAAACTCGCGAAAGGTTTTCTTTATATTTCAGAATTCCCGGAAGGAAAATATTCGATGCGGCCATGATGATTTGGATGGCAACTGTGAACCACAAGAGCTTCGGAATGACGTGCACGATCGTCTCCTTCTGCCCGTTAAACGCGCTTGCTGGATTCCGGCACCACACAATTCTCAGCCGCGCAACTCCGCTGCCTGGCAACCCAGCGGTAGCCCGCGCGCAACACGTCCATCATTCCCGGGATTTTTGACAGCCAGACGAGCGGACGCCACCACCAAATCTCGCGGGCCAGCGCCACCACGGCGTCGGCTCCGCCGAACTGGCTGCCATCGCTCAAAAGAAATCGCAACTCCAGCAGCAACTCCGGGCGGCTCATGCCGAGGAGCGCGCCCACACGCGGATCCTGCAACGGCGCCACGGCCATCCCGCGCCGCTTCAAAATCGGCGCCACCCACCGCGCCGTGCGCGTGCAAAAAACGCACTCGGCATCAAAAAACAGCCACCCCTTGGCGTGCCGCCCCTTTCCATCGGTATATTCACTCACCAGCGAGATCATGGCCCACTCTTCTTTTTACTTCGTTGCTTCTTTATTTCTTCACTTCGTTTCGCCGCTGCCGGCCCGAAAAGCACGTGCATCTTTTCAGAAACCAATCACCAAGAACCGACAACTCTTACGCGTTCGCCGCTTTCTTGCCGAACAGCGAAATGACTTTTCCGCGCATTTTCACCACGCCCTTGAGCGCCGGCGTGGGCATGCGCATGATCTCTTCAAACACTCCGGTCATGGCGGACAGAAACTCGAGCATGCTTTCGAGACGCTCGCGGGCGTAGGTGTCTTCGGGGCTGGTGGACTTAACCTCGCGCACGCACTCCGCCAGGACCTTGAGGGTCGGGTCGATCTCTCTGCGTTTGCGCTCTTCGGATACGATACGGAAAATCTCCAGCACATCCTTGGTGCAATCGAAATGGTCGCGGCGGTCGCCGAGAACATGCACCACGCGCGCGATGCCCCAGCCCTGCAACTCCCGCAAGCTGGTGCTGATGTTGGAGCGCGCCACCGCCAGGGTGGTGGCGATTTCGTCCGCGGGCAGGGGCCGCGGAGAAATGAAGAGCAGCGCGTGGACCTGCGCGACGGTGCGGTTGATGCCCCAGCGGGTACCCATCTCGCCCCAGTGGAGAATGAATTTCTGGGCGACGGGGGTGAGAGCGTTTGGGGTGCTGTGCGCGATTTGTGTCATTTTAGTCTTTACACTCATTTCTGAAAGTTCAGAATATACAGCAATGCGGACCGGTTGTCAAGCCTTTTCACCTGTCCTTTTTCAGGCCTTACCTCCACCCGGCCCTCCTGTTACTGTGCATTCGATGATTCGAACCGGCACTTCCAGACAGTTTTTTTTGCCGATGACGCGATTTTCCACGGTTGCGGTTCTGGCGCTCCTGGGGCTGCTCTGCGCGCTTCCGTCCAGCACCGCCTCGGAGACTTCAAACCCTGACGCTTCTCTGGTTTCCGCCGTTTGCCCCATCGTCTATCCCGACGACCAGTCCCCCGCCGCGCGCGGCTACCACTACACGTTCTTCGGCAACGCCTTCTTCATCAACGACCAGGGCTACCTGCTGACGGTCGCCCACGTGCTGGAGACCTTTCGCGACGGCGGCCAGCCGTACATTCTCATCGAGCGGCCCAACTCCCCGCCCCGCCTGCTGAAGGTAGCGATCATCGCCAGCGACGCGGAGCACGACGTGGCCATACTTCGCGCGACTCCCAATCCTTTCGCGGCAAAAAACAAAGTGTCTGCCCTCCGGTTGAGTTCTGAACCACCGGTGCAGGGAGAATCTGTGCTGGCGCTATCGCTCCACCCGGCAAGAATTCAGGATGCGCACTCGTTCGAGGCGCCACGGGAAGACTTCTCGCCGGGGCAAATCCTCTCGTTCGAGACGACGCAGCTGGAAAAGTCCGCGCCGGCCTCGGATGTTTTTCTCTTGAGCCACCCGGTAGTCCGCGGGCAGAGCGGTTCACCGGTCATCGCCACGGATTCGCACGCCGTCGTCGGGCTGGTGGAAGGCCGCTGGCTGCGTTCCAGTTCGGCCTCGCTCTCGGTACAAGCGACGTCCGCAGCTGGCCAGCCCAACGGCGTCCCCGGAGCCGCCATCCCCATTGGCCACGCGATCGAGCTGCTGAATCAGCACAATATTTCGTGGCAACGTCCCAGTGCGCCGCAAGCCTCGCAGTCAGCGCCGCTCCGCTAACGCGGTCGATAGCCCTGCTTCTGTACGGGCCCCGAACTCTTATAAATTTTTTTATACTGCAAGGGAACTTTCGGCCTGGTTAATCGTCTATCCCTCTGAACGGGCTATTCGTGTCCAAACTGGGAGGCCTCCCATATGACCAATCTCTTGCACAACATTCGCTTTGGCGTCCGTATCCTACGGAAGGATTTGGGTTTTACAATCATCGCCTTGCTCGCGCTCACGCTGGGTATTGGCGCCAACACCGCTATCTT
>Ga0210407_10000222_pt1 | contig 70995 bp, 56 predicted proteins | sample IncBWC27MmetaG_FD_150860 | JGI IMG/M metagenome (GOLD analysis project Ga0210407, IMG submission 150860) | Forest soil microbial communities from Barre Woods Harvard Forest LTER site, Petersham, Massachusetts, United States - Inc-BW-C-27-M | ecosystem: Environmental > Terrestrial > Soil >...
TATTTGACCCGAACCTCGGCAAGCACCTTCAGGAAAAGATTCCTCACTCGCGCAGTCTGCAAGTGCCGCCGCCGGTGGTAGCAGCAAAACGTCACAAAATGCAGATCTCCTTGACCGTAGTGGCGACGCAAACCAGTCGGCATGAGAAAACCAAAGAGCAGCCCGCCCTTGCAAAAACCGCAAGGGTAGGCCACCCTCGTGGCTATACTCTACAGCTATATCCAGCAATGATATGCTCGTGTCGTGCACCTCACGTCAAGAACAAATTCCCAGCGAAAGGCTGCGCCACCCGCCCATAATGCGCCACCCGCCCATAAGGAGTACACATATGAAGATATATATCAGAGTTATGCTGTATCTCGGTTCGGTTTTTGTCGGGATCTTGCTTTTGAATGGACAGGCTCCGGCTCCCGGCGACTGTCCACCAGTGGGAAGCGACCCGTATTCGGTCTCCTTCGTTAACTCGGCCTTACAGTTTATCCAGAAAGGTGGATCTTCAGTCGAAGGCAAGAAATACACTCACCTTTCGCCGTCACTTCCCCAGCTAGGTGACGGCGTCTCGGTCGCTGTTCTGAAGATTCACGACAGGAACGAACTCATTAAGCCCGAAAATGCGAACGCGTATCTCACTGCAGTTCGACTTGCCTTTTCGGACCGAAATAGGGTTTCGGATAAATCGGATAGGGAACCGAGGGTCACTCTGCTTGTGCTGGACTACCTCGAAGAGAAGGAAGTCTCTGAGCCTGGGCTAGAAAAGCGAATTGCTTACATGAAGGGGTGCGTTAGGGATTTCACTTGCTCGTCTACTGCGGAAGGAGACTACTTCAAGAGTCGTAAGGATTGAGAGCTGTCGGGGAAACCGGGGACAGGAACGTGTGAAAAAATGCAGATTCACAAATTCAACGAACTCGTCGCTCAAGAATTTATCGTTTAGAACGCATATGAGCGGCGTTTGCAACGCTTGGAGACATTTTGGATCACCCCGCAAATTACTGGAGTCGATTTTTTCACACGTTCCAGACGGGACCGTGCCCTGACCTTGCTTAGCCTGACCCATCAAACGGGCGCGCCGTTAACCCCGCCTTCTCCACCATCCAACTCCCCATTCCCGCGTTTCCCTGCAAATCCCTTAACCAATCGATACTCACGAGGGTGGCACACTCTCAGCCGACGAGCAAGCTCGGGGTGGCCTACCCTTTGCGTTTTTGTTTTTCGCAAAGGGTGGGTCACTCTTCTCCCTCAATTCGCTCAATCCACCGTGTCGATGGAAATCAGCCCATCCTCTTGATTGGCGTAGAATGAAAAACTGCTCCACGTCCACTCTTTGGGATGTTGCACCATCCGCTCCTTCACCGGATTCGCGTGCATGTACTGCAGTTTCTCTTTCTTTTTCTCATGGCTCCATACATTCAAATCGTAGAAACGCCGCTGCCAGAATCGCCTGTCGGTCTCCCATGTCTCTCCGAAATTCAGCCGCAGTTGTTTCCTCGACGCTCCGCTCCTCTTTCCGCGCATCTTGCGCGATACTCGTTGCTTTAAAGCCTGCAGCACCTTCGATATATTCCCTTTTTTCGGCTCGCTGATCAGCAGGTGCTCGTGGTCCGGCATCACCACGTAGCCCACCAGCCTAAAATCATATTTGACCCGAACCTTGGCAAGCACCTTCAGGAAAAGATTCCTCACTCGCGCAGTCTGCAAGTGCCGCCGCCGGTGGCAGCAGCAAAACGTCACAAAATGCAGATCTCCTTGACCGTAATGGCGACGCAAACCAGTCGGCATGAGAAAACCAAAGAGCCGCCCACCCTTGCAAAAACCGCAAGGGTAGGCCACCCTCGTGGCTATACTCTACAGCTATGTCCAGCAATGATATGCTCGTGTCGTGCACCTCACGCCAAGAACAAATTCCCAGCGAAAGGCTGCGCCACCCGCCAAATACGCGACTTGGTTCTGCGGTGATGACGTTCTGAAGACTGGGGTCAGCGATCAGGCGTTGAATCTGTTATCTTGGACGCCAACTTAAAGACTATGTCGACGTTCGTCTCCACTTCGACTACTTGATTGCTAATTGAAGTTGGCTCATAAGTCCACTGGAGAACGGCATCAACCGCAGCTTTTGTCAGGAGTCCCGGCCCGGACAATAACTTTGCTTGGGTTACGGCACCGTCAGTACTAACGATGATCTGTAGTTTTACCGTGCCTTCAACCGCCTGCTGGCGCGCCAACTGCGGATAGATAGGATCCACACGATGTTTCAACCTCTTGGACATTGTCTCCCCGCGAACGTGAATCCTCCGAACGGTATGCTCGTCAGCTCCAAGGCCAGTGTTTTCACGAGCATGGGTCAAAAGTGGCGCCTGGACCATCCATGCAAATGTCCCGAAGAATCCAGTAAGAATGAACCGAGGTGTTCGTCTGTGGGCCATCTATCCTCACTCCTTAACGAGAGTGTGTGTCGCATGCGGAACTCGATTCGCCAAGCAGAACATAGCGACGAAACTTCCGTGCTTGAACGAAAAGCCTTCAATCCAAAAAACTGCCAGAATTATACTCTCGCTCAAGAAAAAAGTTGAGCTAACTTGGCGAAGCGGACTAGCGGGATAGAGGCCCGACTAACATGACCACCGATATCTTGAAAGTATTCATATATTCTTTTGTTTGGAGCGCCATTGCCCTTTTGTCGATTTTCCGTAAACGATCGGCTGAAGGAACTACGCCGCCAATTTCCATGCAACAAATCTCGGCCACGGTCGCTGGCGGACTTTGGTTTAGTATTGTTGTCACCTTTCGATGGTCGGCCTTCAGGTATCCTATTGTAGTTTTGCTTATTCTCCTTACCGTTGGGGGTATCCTGGCACGCTTCGGCACGTCTAAACTTCTTGCAGTCCTGAGATCCTAAGGGACAGGCGTGTGGATCACCCTTGACGGCGGAGCAAGTCCGGAAACCGGGGACATGCGGGTCGTTTCCCTGATTTTCTCAGCTTGGCCCATCAAACGGGCGCGCCGTTAACCCGTCCTTCTCCACCATCCAACTCCCCATTTCCGCGTTTCCCTGCAAATCTCTTAACCAATCCGTACCGGCGTGCTATTCTTTCGCGTGTATCCCAACCCACATCCTCGGCCCCTCCTCTCCGCGAACCTCGCCGCTCGTCCCTTACTCTGCCGTCCCTACGCGTTTCGTCCTTTCGACTTTCAACTGTCGACTGTCAACCTCCTCTCTTTGAACCTCCGCGCCCATCGCTTCCCCCGGCCCACTCGGGCTGTCTCTTCATTCTCTTTCCCCGCCCCTGTTCCAGATTCAACCCTTTTCTCCTCAACTACTTGCACACTCTTTTTCCCCACGGCCACACCCCAACCCATTTATTATCAGTCACTTCCGCACTCTTTCCTTCCCAACGGAGGGTATAACCCTTCCGACCGCCATTTTTATCTCGCCACTCACTTGCCCCGAGCGGGTCGGGGGCCACTCACCACTTCCGTGCTAACCCCTTTAGAAGCAACACTTACAAGCCACCCCACAAATGTTGCATCCAAAGGACTTGCGGAAAACCTAACTCCTTTAAAAGCAACACTTAGAAAAAACCGGGGGGTGCCCGCTATGGCTACAAAGGTTCCCTTTCGTCAGTCTCGCAGCCAAGCAGGTCGATCTCAATTCACTCGGAGCGCCTCGCGACCAGCAACGTCCCCTCTCACTCCGGATTCGCTTCACCCTGGATCACCATCGAGCGAGGCGCTCCCGATCCTTGGCGCCTTGCGTCCTCACCACCGCTCTGCGCCGACCCCCAAAGGAGGCTCAACATATCCCCATCCTCTAAAAATGTTAGAATGGTTTCAGGGGGCGACACGGTTTCGACGGAAGCTGTCGCGCCACGAAGGCATGCCGGGAACCACCTGCCCGCAACGTGGTGGAAAACTAGAAATGCCAACAACAACTTGGCACTTGCAGCTTAATTAATTAAGCTCACGCTTCCCCGGGCTTTGCTCACGGGCCCGGATCGAGGCGTCATACAGTGAGCTGGCCTGGGCCTTTCGGTCCGCAAGGCTCGGGCGAGAACCATCGGACTAGCTGGCTGCGTTTCTTGCTCATTCTGAGCGTGGCGGGCGAAAACAACGGAATTGAGCTAAGCATGTAGGCTTCGTGTCGCAGCGCTTTTCGGACGGGGGTTCGACTCCCCCCGCCTCCACCAACGAACGGAACGGCGAGTTGCCGCGTGGGTTGGGACCGGATGAATTGTTAATTTGCATTCGTCAGCAGCGATTGCAGCGCCGCGGTCGCGTCCGGGTCGCCGGGGCTGAGTTGAAGAACTCGCTCGTACAGCTTGACGGCGAGTTCCGGCCTGCCGCTTTTTTGATAAATCGCGGCCAGATTGAATAGCGGAGTCGGATTGCGGGGATTAATCTTTGCCGCCCGATCGAATTGCACGACGGCAGCGTCCGCATCTCCAGCGCGAAAAAGCAGAACACCTAAATCGCAGTAGGCGTCATCGTCGTCGGGAGCAAGAGAAATGGCGAGCTGGTATTGCGTTTTGGCAGCGTCAGTCTCGCCAAGCAACTGAAGCGCCGTGCCATAGTTCGTGATCGCTTTCACGTCATCGGGCTTGAGCTGAAGCGCCTTCTGAAACATTTGGGCAGCTTCTTTCGTTCTTCCCAGGTTCAGGTCCACGTTCGCGAGACCGGCGAGCGCGGACTCGTAGGACGGCTCCAGACCGACGGCCTTTTCGTATTCACCGCTCGCTTCCGTGAAATCTTTGCGCTCTTCCCAGACGGCGCCCAGATTGTAATAAAGCTTCGCGCTGCGAGGAGTAGCCTGCAAAGAATGCTGGTAAAGAAGCGCCACATCCGACCAGTCTGAGATTCGCGTCTCCAGCCGATAGACGCCCCACAACACCCACACGGCGATCAATCCGAAAACGAACGGCCGCAAGCGCGCCTGCGATTCCACGCCGATGACGACAATCACCAAGGCCAAGCCCATCGATGCGAGATAGGTATAGCGCTCGGCCATGCCCTGATAGATGAACACGATGCCGCAGAACGGCAAGAGGCCGATTCCCATCCATGCAAAACCAATTGGCGATCTCGGAATCTTACGATGTACGGCAATTAATACGGCACAAGCGAGAGCCAGGCACAACCATGCTGCAAGCGCAGGCCCGGACCATCCTGGCGGGGGCGTGTCCGTCGATCGTTCCACGCTCATGCGGATCGGAAGAACCATCCAGGCGAGATACTTCCAGAAAAAGAGTCCAACGGAAGCAATCGTTCCTTTTGCTTTGACTCCGGTTGCGCCGGCGGCATGTCTCGACCCGAAATAAAGCAGTATCGTAAAGACGGAGACGCCGTAAAGCATCATGGCCGCTGCACTTTTGCCTCTATGCATCGCGATGGCGAGCAGCAGCGTGAAAGCAACAATCAGCACGCCCACTTCATGGGAAAACAGCGCACAAATAGCGGCCAGACAATAGCCAGCAAGATATTTCACCGCAGGACGAGACAGACACCGTTCGGCAAACAACATCCCAACCAACAGGAAACAGGCGACCAGGCAGTAGGGACGACCGGAGATCCACGCAACCGCTTCCGAGTTAATGGGAAGACCCATCCAAAGTAGCGATGTAAGCGCCGAAGATAGAGAGGACAGCTGTAGCCGCCGCAAAAGCAGAAAGAGAAACAGGCCACTCAACCAATGCAACAGCACATTCGTCGCATGAAATGCGACGGGGTTCAGACCCCAAAGCTTTTCGTCGATGGCCAAGCTGAGCCAGAAGAGAGGACGATAGAATGATCCTCCGCCCCCGCGAAGGTCTGAGACAAAAGACACCGGAGATTGAAAGTATTTCAGGCTCGCGGCCAGAGAAGATAGTGCTGGGTTCTGCACGATCTGCGGCACATCGTCATAGGACGCAAAACCGGCCGTAACCGCATGCGCATAGAGCAGGGTTATCCAAAGAAGACTGGCCAAAATATAGGCCGCGACCGGACGACGGCGGCACCATTGGGCCAAACGCACATGGAGTCTTGTATTCATCGTCTACTCTATTGAGTGTAGACCAGTGCTGGCTCGACAGGCTCTAGCGGAATGGCGGGAGGAAATGCCGTTCCGGGATGCCAGGAAAGAATCGGCAAATATATCCACGACGGCGCGGCGGCGATGGCGTGACCATCTCACGGCCCAGTTAAGGTCGGGGCCAAATTTGGACGTTTTGCCGTTTTCGGAGGACGCCGGTTTTTCTCACAGGGCGCGGACGGTCCCTCGGATGACGAATTCCGTGGGCAAGATGCGCTTGCTGAAAGTCATTCGCGGATGATGGAGCCGCTCGAGAAGCATCTTCATGCAGGTTTCCCCGATTTCTTCTTTGTGGACGCGGACGGTCGAAAGCGGCGGGTCCATCAAAACAGCCTCTTCTCGGTCGTCGAAACCCACCAAGCTGAAATCCTCGGGCACTTTCACTGCATGCCGCTGCAGCGATCGCCAAAGTCCGTAGGCGATTTCGTCGTTGCCGGCTACGGCAGCAGTGGCTCGCGGCTGCCGGGAAAGGATAAGGCCTACGCTCCTTTGACCGAAATCGACGAAACCCTGCGGATTTCGGACCGTGATCAGGACGGGTTTTAGTTTGTTTTCGCGCATTCCTTGCCGGTAGCCTTCGAAACGGCGGCGAAGCCAAGGGTAGGAAATCTCTCCAGCGAATACAATCTGGCGGTGACCCATTCCGATCAAGTAGCGCGTGGCATTCAATGTCCCGTTAGAATCGTCAAATCCCACTTGGTCGAATTGCTGCTCATCGCCCAAGCCAACCACGTTGTTACTGAAGGCCACGAAGGGCATTTGAATGGATTCGATCCTGCGGAGCAGATTCGGATAAATCGTCCCTGCCAGAATGAGTCCGTCGATCAATCCGTGCTCTTGAAGAACCGGAGGCAGGTAGATCTTATCGGGAGGCGTCCTGGGGGAGTAACGCAGCGCGGCAAACAACACGTGCTGTTTCAAGCTGGTGGCATAGGTTTCCACACCTTGCAGGATGCGAGCATGAAACGGATGGAGAAAATCGCGGTTGCTCAGGAGAAAGCAGACCATTTCTGCGCGTCGCTTCAGGATCCGGCGAGCCTGGGCGTTTGGGCGGAATCCCAGGCGCCGGATGGCTTCCAATACGCGAGCGCGGGTTTCCCGGCTCACTTGGGTACTGGAATTTAGAACGCGGGAAATGGTTCCTATGCCAACGGCAGCGGCTTTGGCCACCTCGCGAATCGTTGTTTTCCTTGGAACTGCTTCCATGACAATGCGCCCTTTTCTTGCTTTGCCGCCTGGCTCGGTTAGCTGAGGAATCGTCGATCCTAATTTCCCGGGGAAGTCTAGCACACCGAATCGGCGATAGTATCCCCAACAATGTTAGCGATTTCTCCAGTTTTCGCCAAGAAGCCAGAAAACCGATGCGATCTATCGGTTTCTCGCGATTCTTACTTGACAGCGGGTTTTCGCTCAGTTAGGGTATGGAACCAGTTCCAAGCCTTTCATAGGCTTTCTCGAAGTATCCGGCCCGAAGTCCTTTCGAAATGAGTGGGGGGTGTCGTCATGAAGAAACTGGCTGGTTCGTGCTTGCTTTGGATGCGTTGCTGGAATAAGACGCGTGCGATGAATGAGGAGGATTTTGGAGTGCCTGCCACAGGCGGCCTGGTCCATCTGTGGCGACTGACCATGGTCTTACTTCTCGGAACGTTTCTCCTGGGGCTTTCGCCGCAAGTTGTAGGGCAGGCGGTCAATGCGACTTTGCTGGGAACGGTAACGGACTCGTCGGGAGCCGCGGTCGGCAACGTGAAGGTAGTGATCACGGAAACGAATACGGGGATAAGCCGTACTTCCGAAACGAACGACAGCGGCAACTATGTATTTCCGGATTTGCCACCGGGCACGTATACGGTTACCGCCGAACTGGCAGGATTCAAACGGGAGGCGCGAGCGGGAATCGATGTGATCGTAAACACAACGCAGCGGGTCGACCTGGTACTTCAACCTGGAAGCATCGGCGATACCATCACGGTGAATGCCGAAACGCCCATTTTGCAGACCGAACGAGCGGACACCGGTCGTAAGATCGAAGCGATCCTGACGGAGAACGTCCCACTGGGCACCAATCGAAATTTCCAAAACCTTCTGAACATCGTTCCTGGCACGACTCGCGCCACTTTCCAGCACTCGCAGTTCTTCAACGCCAGCAGTTCGTTGCAGACGGAAGTCAACGGCCAACTGCGCGAGGGCAACAATTACCAGATCGAGGGCATCGACGACAACGAACGCACCGGCCTTCTGCAGATCCTTATCCCGCCGCTGGAAGCGATCCAGACGGTAGACGTTTCGACCAGCAATTACGATGCGGAGCTAGGCCGCGCGAGTGGAGCAGTTGTAAACGTGATCTTGAAGTCGGGCACCAACGATTACCACGGCGCTGCCTATGAATTCGTCAGGAACAGCGCTTTCAATGCTCGCAATTTTTTTGATCCATCGGTGGGGCATCTCGCATACAACTACTTTGGCGGCAATATCGGGGGCCCGATCAAGAAGAATAAGCTCTTCTTCTTTGCGGACTATCTAAAAGTCTACGACCACGAGGCTAATACAAACCTGGTTTCCATCCCTACCATGGGCTTGCGCTCAGGAGATCTGCGCGTAGCCACTTCAGCAACGACCACGCCGACCGCAATCTACAATCCGTTCAGTGGTAACCCGGACGGCACGGGCCGCCAGCAATTCGTGGCGACCTCCACTCCCGGCGTGGCTACGACGGCAGGTCCCAATGGAACTACGGTGGATGCGTACAATCCTGTATGCACCAGCGCCGCTGGTTGCCCTAATGTCATTCCGGTCGCCTTGATCAATCCTATCTCCGCCAAGCTCCTGAACTTGTTGCCGAACACAAATCTTCCTGGCAACGCGAACAACTACAATGCCCTGCTGGCTTACCACAAAGATACGGATTTCCTCGATGCCAAAGTGGACGCCAACATTACCGAAAAGGATCGCCTGAGCATGCGATTCAGCTACCAGCGTCCTTCCGTTTTCCAAGCGCCCATCTTCGGTATTGCTGGTGGTCCAGCCCAAGGCAATTTTGAAGGCACCGGCCTGCAAAACACCTATAGCACGGGGCTCAACTACAATCGCCTGTTCTCGAATACTTTTCTTGCGGAGTTCCGCGTTGGGGTGGCCTGGTATCATAACGAGGCTCACAACAGCGATTTCGGCACGAATACTTCAGACACACTCGGCATTCCTGGTGTCAACCTTGATAAAACAATAACCAGCGGAATCGTCGGTGTTACGATAAACGGGGGCTTTTCCAATCCTCTGATTGGCTATTCGGCGAGCCTGCCCTGGATCCGGTCAGAAACCAATATTGATTTTGCGAATACTTGGACCAAGATTCTTGGCAATCATACGATTAAGTTTGGCGCCGACCTGCGCCGGGTTCGCGATGCTCTGCTGCAAGAGCAGACCTTCAGCCCGCGCGGCCTTTATACCTTTAGCGATGGTCAAACGGCAGTCAAATGCACAGCCGTCCTTCTTCCGCAATGCCCGAAGGTGGGCAGCTCCCCTACCAGTTTTACAAACGACTTTGCTAGCTTCCTGCTGGACGTCCCAAGCCAGGCGGGTCGCGATCTGGCGACTTTCTTCCCGAACTACCGGGCCTGGCAATTCTTCAGCTTCGTCGAAGACAAGTGGCTGGTCACGCCCAAACTCTCCGCGGATATTGGCCTCCGTTGGGAGTTTTATCCGCCCGCCACTCCCGCGGCCCAGGGGGGCTTTTCCAATTACAATCCCACGAACAACACGCTTGTCGTCAGCGGCATCGGGGGCAATCCAAACAACCTGGGTATCACCACGCATTATAAATATTTCGCGCCGCGTTTGGGACTGGCGTATCGATTGAAGGAATCGACGGTCTTCCGGGTTGGATTTGGAATCAGCTATACGCCGTTTCCTGATAACAGCTACGCTTACAATTTCCCCGTGCGAGCCAATAATTCCTTCAACCCGGCCGTTGCGAGCTATGGTCCGGCAGTGCTTCCCAACGGACAAACTGCAACTTTTGAGACTGGTTTCCCTGCACTAATTCAACCTGTGATTCCGTCAAACGGGATCATTACCAATCCGACGGTAGGTTCTGCCTACTTTGTCGTGAATCAGAATTTCAAGAACCCCTATGTGGAATCGTGGAACGCGGCAATCCAACAGTCGCTGCCGGGGCACTTCACCCTCGATGTCGCTTACGTCGGCAGTCACAGCGTTGACACGGTCGTAAATTACAACCTCAACGCCGCTACGGTGGTCGGCCTTGGGAATAAGGGACAGCCCGAATTCAACTCCTTCGGCCGCACGGCGAACACGAATCTCCTCTTCGCTGGATTCTCGTCCAGCTACAACGCTTTGCAGTTGAAATTTGACCGGCGGTTCTCGGGAGGTTTCGCCACCACAACGGCCTACACCTTCGGTAAGGGCATGGGCTTTCAAACGGATGACGATGGCGGCCTCGCCTTCTATATTAATCTCCGCCGTAATTACGCTCGCAACGACTTCGATCGCACGCAGACTTTTGTGCAGAGTGTCGTCTACGAATTGCCCTTCGGAAGAGGTAAACGCTGGGTGTCTTCCGGGGTTGGCGCGGCCATTGTCGGCGGATGGCGCGTCTCCAGCTTCCTCACCTTGATGTCCGGCCTGCCGCTCTACTTCACCGCCAGTTCCACCTCGCTGCTGGCGCCCGGCAACACGCAAACACCGGAATTAGTCGCTCCCGTGAAAATCCTTCATGGCATCGGCATCGGAAATCCCTGGTTCTCCACTTCGAGCTTCGCTCCCGCGGCCGGGGATTCCTTCGGCAATGTGGGGCGGAACTATCTCAGCGGGCCCGGTTTCTTCAACCTGGATGCCGCCCTGTCTAAGTCCATCCGCTTCACGGAGCGTTTCAATTTGGATTTGCGGCTAGAGGCTTTTGGCGTCACCAATACGCCGCAGTTCTTCTTCGCTGCCAACGGTGGCACTGCTGCAGGGACAACGCTGGCAAGCAGCAGCTTCGGCGACATCACCAGCGCGACCGGAGGCCGCACGCTTCAACTCGGCGCAAAGTTGACGTTCTGAACCACCTCACAGCGACGATACAAACGTGCCTGCTGGGCGGCCGGCGTCACACTCGCGCTCCCCGATGGGCGAACAGCCCAGTGGATTTAAAATCACCTGCAGTTCAAAATCGATCCCATTGACTGTTTCGCGTGGGAGGAGTCTGCATGTCGTTTCGCGTTTCGCGTCGTGAGTTTCTCAATGGTCTCGGAGTGACGGCGGCCGCCACTGTCCTTCCCTCGACCCCACGCCATGGATCCTCGCTTCCGTCTGTGAAATCGCCATTCCGCGTCGCGGTCATCAACGACGAAATCAGTCAGGACTTTGGCCACGCGTGCGAAGTAGCTTCAAAGGAATTTGGCATGGAATGGATCGAACTGCGGGGCATGTGGAACAAAAACCTGCTCAAGCTCGACGCCAAGGAAATCGCAGAAGCGCAACGCATACTGGGAAAGTACAACTTACGGGTGACCGACATCGCCAGCCCGCTTTTCAAGGTGGATTGGCCGGGCGCGCCGAAGTCCAAGTTCAGCCCCAAGCGCGATCAATTTAACTCGGACTTCACCTTCGAACAGCAGGATGAGGTGTTCGAACGCAGCGTCGAACTGGCCAAGGTCTTCCAGACCGACCGCGTGCGATTCTTCGATTTCTGGCGGCTCGATGATCAGGCGCCCTATCGCGCAGCCATGAATGAAAAACTGCGAGACGTCTCGGCAAAAGCCGCCAAGAAAAATATGATTCTCCTTCTCGAAAATGAACCTGCTTGCAATACCGCGACCGCGGCGGAAGCCGCCAAAGTTCTTGGCGCCATCTCATCTCGCAGTCTAATGCTCAATTGGGATCCGGGAAATGCAGCAGAGCACGATGAGAAGCCCTACCCGGATGGGTACAATCTCTTGCCCAAGGATCGTATTGGCCACTGCCATTGCAAGGATGCCGCGAAGAAGCTGGATGGCAGTGGCTATCAATGGGCGGCGATGGGCGGCGGCATCATCGATTGGGTCGGGCAGTTTAGGGCGCTTCAGCGCGATGGCTATCATTTCGCTGTAAGCCTCGAAACCCACTGGCGCGGCGCGGGAACACCCGAAGAATCAACGCGCCAGAGTTGGGCAGGCATGAAAAAACAAATGCAAGAGGCTGGCGCAATTTAAACGAGGGAGCCGAAAATGGCGGAGAACACCAGACGTGATTTCATCAAACGAAGTGCTTTGGGAACGGCGGCCATGCTGGTCTATCCGTCTTCGCGAGTGCTCGGGGCCAACGATCGCGTTCGCGTGGGAATGATCGGTGTAGGTGGGCGCGGGCAAGATTTGCTCAAGCAGGTCCTGGGCGTTCCGAACGCCCAACTCATCGCCATCGCCGACATTTACACGCGCAGCCGGGACGAAGCCAAACAGTTGGCGCCCGGCATTGAGACGCTGGACGATCACCGGCGCCTTCTCGACAGGAAAGACATCGACGCGGTTATCGTCGCCAGCCCGCTCCACATTCACGCCCATCATTTTCTGGACACACTCGCAGCCGGTAAAGACCTCTACTCCGAGAAAACCATGACCTGGTCCATCCCAGAAGCCGAGCAATGCCTCGCAGCGGCGAAAAAATCCGATCGCGTAGTTCAAATCGGTCTGCAGCATGAGAGTTCCGGTTCACTGGCCGATGCGCGAAAGTGGATCAAGGACGGAATCGTTGGCAAAGTTACCCAAGTCGAGGCCTGGATGAGCCGCAACTCACCCCACGGACAAGGTCAGTGGGTGCGTAAGGTGCCCGCGGACTGCACCGCGCAAAATGTAAATTGGAAAGCGTTCCTCAACGGGCGACCCGATCGCGAATTCGATCCATTCAAGTTTATCAATTGGCGCTTGTACTGGGAGTTTTCTGGCGGAAATGTGACCGAAAACATGGTCCACCAAATTGCCTGGATCATGACCGCCCTCGATCTCCCGGAACCCAGCGCCGCCAACATGTCCGGCGGCGTCTTTTCAGAAAAAGACGGGCGCCAAGTGCCCGACACCATCGTTGTCACGCTCGAATATCCCACAGACAGCGTGGTCACCTGGCAGTCCACTTTCAGCAACAGCCACTACGGTTTAGGTGAGCGGCTTCTCGGCAGCGACGGCACCATCGAACATATATCCGGAGCGACCGACATGGTCACCGGGAAATCTGCGGAAGGGATCTCATACTATCCGGAAAAAGCCAATCGGGCCCAAGGAGCGCTGCTCACCGGAGAGACTCGCAATCAAAATCACATGGGCAATTGGATCGACTGCGTCCGCAGCCGCAAGAGCCCCAACGCGCCAGTCGAAATTGGTTTTCGTTCCGCAGTAGCTGCGCACATGGCCAACTTGTCTTATCGCCGCAAGCAGCGCATCACTCTGGAAGAGGCCAAGGCGGCTCATCCGGAGTTCTGAATCTCGCGCCGGCAGATGTCTCGGTACTAACCGCTATAAGTCCGCGAAAATCCTGGTCGAAATCAATCCTCTTGACGTACAGGCTCGTCCGGACGATTTCGAAGCGGTTGGGATCGGCGAAGAGTGTTAAAGCCTCTCTTTACTTGGCCTGGCATTTTGCCGCTTAATTCGAATTCGATAAGCGCAACGAATGTCGTACTCTTAATTGGTTCACCCGGGATCAAATGAGCGAATCTCTACATCAGGATGACCAACGCAGGAATGGCCTCTTGCGCGGCGCAAAACGCGTGGTCATTAAATTGGGAACCAGCACGGTCACGGGCTCCCAAGGCGAACTCTCCTTGGAGCGGCTCGAGCCGATTGTTCGCGCAATCGCGACTCTCCAAACGAACCGCCGCCAAGTCGTTTTGGTTTCTTCCGGCGCCGTGGGACTCGGCCGGGGATGGCTCGGACTCCACCCTTCTCGCCTGAAAGATATGGTAACCAAGCAGGCTTGTGCCGCGGTTGGCCAGAGCTTGTTGATGGAGGCTTATAAGAGACTTTTTGGTGCGCACGACGTGAAGATTGCCCAGGTGCTGCTGACCGAAGAAGATTTCAGCAATTGGCAGCGCTACTCAAACCTGCGCCGAACGATGGAAAAACTGATTGGATTTGGCGTTTTGCCCATCGTCAATGAGAACGATACGGTTTCGACAGCGGAACTCGAGACCGTTGGCGACGGTCCTCGTTCCCTGGCTTTTAGTGATAATGACCGGCTCGCCGCGCTGGTCATGAGCGGTTTGGAAGCCGACGCGCTCATTCTTCTTACGAATGTCGATGGTCTCTTGAGTGCAGATGCTTCCACGAAACACAAACGCACAGGAGCAGGAAGTCGCCCGCAAGTGATTTCGGTGATTTCGAAAGTAACGCCCGAGTTAAGAGCCCTCGCGAGCGGGCCTTCGCAATCCGGGCGCGGCGGCATGGTGACGAAGCTTGAGGCAGCAGAAATTGCCATGAATTGTGGTGGTGTGGCCGTGATCGCCAATGGAAGCCGGGCAGAAACACTTCCGCGCATCTTTGGAGGAGAGCCCGAAGGGACTGTTTTTTTACCATCCACGCGGATGAAGGGCAAACGCCGCTGGCTTGCCTACGCGGCCGGGGTTCGTGGCCGCGTCGTCGTTGACGCGGGCGCGCAGATTGCCATAACGCGCGGCAAGGCCAGTTTGCTCTCATCGGGCGTCGTCCGCATTGAAAAACCATTTGTTTCAATGGATGTAGTAAGCATCGCGAACGTGGAGGGCAACGAATTTGCAAGAGGGATTGCCAACTGCGCTAGCGATGCGGCGGCGACCGCTCGTGTTCTGTTCACGCGCGACAACATTGTTCTCTTGGACCGCGAAGCTTAATTAACATGCCTCCCACTAGACCATCCGTTGATGTCTCTTCCATTGCGCACTCTGCGCGAGAGGCATCGCGAAAGCTCGCACTTCTTTCCAGCGAAACGCGCAAAGCCAGTCTCGTGGCGATTGCGGACGCACTCGAAAAAAATGGCGAACGGATTCTGGCTGCCAATGCAAAGGACTGCGCCGCCGCGGAGAAGCTCCTATCGACCGGAGAGATGACCCCGGCCCTGCTTTCACGGCTGCGGATCAAAGAGAGCGGCGTCTCCGAGATGGCCGCCCGTTTACGGGAAGTCGCGAACCTACCCGATCCGGTGGGAAAACGGCTGGCAGCCACCGAGCTCGACGACGGCTTGATCTTGCACAAAGAATCCTGCCCGCTTGGCGTGATTGCCGTGGTATTTGAATCTCGTCCCGATATCGTTCCGCAGATCGCTTCGTTGGCGCTCAAGTCCGGCAACGCGGTTCTACTCAAAGGTGGCGCTGAGGCCGCAAATAGCAACGAGAGCATTGTGGCCATCTGGCGAGAAACGCTTTCCAGGTTTCCCGATATACCGCAGGAGTCCATTCACCTGCTGCAGTCTCGTTCAGATGTGATGGAGCTCCTGCGGCTCCAGGGCGAAGTCGATCTGTTGATCCCGCGCGGTTCGAAAGAGTTTGTTGCCTTCATGGAACAGAACAGCCGTATCCCTGTCCTGAGCCACGGCGAGGGAATATGCCACGTATTCGTCGATCGCGCTGCAGATATCATCAAAGCCGTGTCAGTCACGTTGGACTCGAAAGTTCAGTACCCTGCGGCCTGCAATTCCGTCGAGACGCTGCTTGTGCATAAAGATATCGCCTCCGCATTTCTGCCAAGGGTCGTCGCAGAATTAAGAGGAGCGAGTGTGCAAGTTCGTGGTTGTCCCCGTGTCCTGGCTCTGCTGCCTGAGGCAAAACTCGTTCCCGCGATCGAAAAGGATTGGTCGACCGAATACTCCGACCTTATCCTCTCGGTGAGAATTGTGGATACAGTGGAGCAGGGCCTGGAACACATTCATAGGTATGGTTCGAAGCACACCGAATGCATCATTACGGAAGATCAAGCGGTCGCCGAGCGTTTCTTGCGGGAAGTCGATGCCGCCGGCGTATTCCACAATGCTTCGACACGTTTTGCGGATGGCTACCGTTACGGCCTCGGCGCAGAGGTGGGGATAAGCAACGGCAAACTACATGCCCGCGGTCCGATGGGCATCGAAGGACTGACGACTTACAAATATAAGCTCCGCGGAAACGGCAACATCGTCGCCGAATACAGCAGCGGCGTCCGCCATTTTAAGCACAAACCTCTAGGCTAGATCTGCAATCGCGTTGCTTACAGGCGTGGATCCGGCGAAGCCGGGGCAGAAGTCCCGTCCCGGGAAGTTGCTTCCTTGTCGCTCTCAGCGACGCCATAGTGGGGAATCTTTCGGCAGCTCCAAGATCTCTTCTATACAAGACGTCGCTTATTCGCAAGACGCAGCCCTCGCGCCGCTTTCGACTTGTTTGAAATAGGTCACCAACCCCTAGCCCAAACTGCGTTCATTCAGAGTTGATCCTCTGAGAGCCAAACCCCACGCCACAGAGGTAAATTGATTTCCAGTCCTGATCCGTTGCTCTCCGAAGCGAGTCGCAAAGATTCTTCTTACGGCTGGTACAAATGACGATCCGCCAGTCAGAAACACCGCATCCACGCTTTTCGGGTGAACCCCGCTCGCGCCGAGCAAGGAGTCCAAACAGGACTCAATCTGCCTCAGTTCCTCGGAGATCCAGTTTTCGAAAGAAGAACGTTCTACTTTGGCCGTAAGATCAACTGCTCCATCAGAAAAACGAAATGTCGCTGCCAGGTTATTCGACAAAGCGTACTTCACTGCCTGAATCGATTGGTGCAATTGATATCCAAGATCCTCTTTTATCAGATGGATCAAAGCAGCGATTTTCTGAGGCTCAATCGCATCCGTCTTGATGCTGGTGAGCAAATTCATCACGTCCTTGGCCCTCAGAAAGGAAAGATGATGCCAGCGTTCCAACTTGCCATAGATCCAAGAGGGTACTGGTAAAAGCCTCTTCATCGAACGCATGTCCGTTCCTGCGCCTAGCGCGGGAGAAATGAGATGCCGGATGAGCTTGGCATCAAACGAATCACCCGCCACACCGACGCCCGCGTTGCCAAGAAGATCGGCCGCGCTTCTACCTCTGCGATGGATACTCGGACCTACGCGGACCAACGAAAAGTCGCTCGTGCCGCCTCCGAAGTCTCCAATCAGAATAAGTTCATCGTGATCGAGCGTTGACTCGTAATAGTGCGCTGCCGCTACCGGCTCAAATTCGAATTGTACGGACTCATATCCGGCGATCTTGAAAGCTTTTCTGAGGCGGTTTTCCGCATAGCGATCCTCTTCCTCTGTCTCAGCTCCGACAAATCGTACCGGTCTGCCAACTACCGCTTTCGAAATAGGGACGCCAAACTGGGAAGAAGCCTTTTCACGCAGGTCTTTTAGGATACGCGCGATCAAATCCTCGATCGTGTGTCTCCGGCCAAAAACCTCGGTACTCTGGAGGCTGCTACTACTCAGGAACGACTTCAGGGATTGAATCAGCCGGCCTTTGTGGTCTGCAGCGAGGTAGTGCTCAATGCCTTCCGGCCCGCTCCATGACTTGAGTGTGTTGACACCACGCTCCTTCATTTGCTCGACATAAAGAAGCGACCGATAGGAAGCGGTCACTTCGCCCATGTAGGGGAAGTGAGCAAGCGCAACCTCGCCGGTGTCATCGGCGTGCGCAATTGAACTATTCGTCGTGCCAAAGTCTATGCCAATCGTGCCCGTGGTCATTCTTATCGATTCTAAAGGCCACACACTTCACCAGCAACTAACGCCGCTTTCCTGCCCACCGAACGCAGCCCAGAAGTCCCGTTATGGCAAACTGCGGACTTCTGCTCGCTGCTCGGCCCGCGCATGACGGAAAAATCATCGAAGAAATTAACGACCGGTCCGTCCTCAATTACCTATCGGCGTACAACCTCTTTTTAATCCTTGCAACGGCGCAGTCGCCGGAGCCAAACTCATTCTGCGGACAACCGCGCCACGAGCCTGCTATTCCCTTCCTTGTCTCGTGTCGACCCCCTTCACTGAAATTCTGAACGCCTCCGCGGCGGAGGAATCCTCATGGCTATTTTTTCGCAGGACACTGTCACCAATAGAACTCCCACGCAGCACCTTCGTGCCTACATTGGCGCAGTCGCCTTACTCCTTGTCCTCATCCTGATCGCGCCCCCTTCGACCCGCGCAGACGATCCCCCCAGACCCGACGACCGGGAGGCGATCCGGCGAATGAACGAACAGATTCAAGAGCTGCAGGCAAAGGTGAAGGAGCTTGAGGCGAGACTGGATGCCGCCACCGGAAACGCGCCGCGCGCGGCCGTCGAGAATAATGTTACAGCCAGCACGCGTTCCGAAGCGACACCGCCGCTGCTTTCGCCGCCAACCTCCGCGGCGCGTTCGGAAGTGACGCCGCCGCCCTCCGCGGCTCCCTCTGCGGCTCAGGAAACACAAGAAAACTTCCCCGCGCCCCGCGTCAACTTGCGCATGTTTGGCGATCTCGGTTACGAGGCCAGCACGCAAAAACGCATCGCGAATTCTTTCTATATCGGCACACTGGATCTCTTCCTGACGGGCGCTCTTACCGAACGCGTCTCGGTGTTGGGAGAAGTGCTGTTCACTCCTCAGATGGACAACAGCATCGGCGTAGATGTAGAGCGATTACTTCTACAGTACAAGCACAATGACTATCTGAACTTTGCGGTGGGACGCTATCACTCGTCCATCGGCTACTACAACACAGCGTTCCACCAAGGTGCTTGGTTTCAAACCACCGTCGACCGTCCCTTTATGTACGCCTTCGATGACGCGGGCGGCTTTCTCCCGCTGCAGGAAGTTGGCGTGACGATGAACGGGCAGATTCCTTCAGGCAGTCTTGGTCTTAACTATGTTGCTGAGGTCGGCAACGGCCGCTCACATCTTCTGGGGTCGGACCCCGCGCAGAATTTCAGGGACACGCAAAACGGAAAATCGGTTAATTTCGCTCTCTACTCACGCCCGAGCCGCCTGCCTGGACTGCAAACCGGCTTTTCCATCTACCATGATTACCTCACTTTTTCGGACAATATCAATCATGATGAGCTCATTTCAACTGCCTACGTCATCTTTAGCAATTCGAATTATGAGGTTTTGAACGAAGCGATGTTGGTTCGGCACACCAACAGCAAACTCGGCGCTCCCGGCGTGTTCCATACTCCGGGTTTCTATACTCAGATTTCAAGGCGATTCGGCAAATATCGCCCCTACTTCCGCTATGCGTACATCAATGCGGGTGTCGAGGAACCCATTTACGGCGATCCTACCGACGGTCCTGTCGTCGGGCGCCGAAACGGCCCGAGCTTCGGACTTCGTTACGAGTTGAATGACCACGCGGCCTTCAAGTTGCAGTACGACCGTCTCTCGGAGCGCGGGGTGCCGACCTTCAGCCAGCTTCTAACGCAGTTCTCCTTCGCCTTTTGAGCGGGTAAACCACACTTATGCACAAACCCATCCTTCTTATGACTTTTACCCTCGCGCTCATCGTGGGTTGCACCCGGCTTCTGACCGTTAGCGCCGGCCCCGAGGAGGTCGATGTGGTGGTAAATAAGTCGAACAACACCGGTCCGCTTTCCCTTGAGGAGGCGCGGAGAATTTTTGTCGGAGAAAAAAGTTCGTGGCCAGGCGGGAAACGCATCACTGTCCTGATGCTCGCGCCGGGCCAAGCGGAACGGGGGGTGATTCTGCGGGAGGTGCTCAAAATGAACGAATCCGACTACGCGAAGTATTTTCTACAAGCGGCCTTTACCGGTCGCGTCGAAGCAGCTCCCAGGGAGTTTCCGTCCGCGGCGCAAATGAAAGCGCGTCTGGCCGCGAATCCCAACGCCATCGGCTATCTCAACAAGCAGGATGTGGATGACGGCCTCAAGATTTTGCTGAGGATTCCTTAGCCTGCACCGAGCATTCCAAAGCCATCAAGAATTGGGAGCACTTCCGCGATGAACAGAATCCCCAAAGGTTTGCGGTTTCAAATCTTCGCCCTCGCATTGGCCGGACTCTCTGCTTTCGTTTTTGTGGCGCTAGTGTCGCCTTATGCGCAGACTCGCTCACAGCTCAAATTACTCCAGTCGCAAATTCACGCCGCCGTCGCCGCCGAACGCTTCCTCCGTTATTCCGCTCTGGAAATCAAAGAAGCCATTGACTACGGTTTGATCCAAGAGGGGGAGGATCGAAACGAAGAACTCCAGAATAACGGCGAGGATATTAAGCGCTGGCGGCTCGAGGGCGAACATGCTTTGTCCGATTTGCGCTCCGCTATCGAGACCGCTCTGAATACGGCCAACACCCAACGACTTCAAGACCACCTGCAAGCCATCAGCCGCCTGGAGCTCGACTATCGGAATCTGGCCCACTTCGATCAGCGCCTCCAAGAGATGACCGCGCGTTCCGCATCCAAAGCACAGATGGCCGCACTCATTCAGGCGGAGTTGATTCCCTCGGCTGATGTGCTCTCTGCCGATTCCAGTCGCACGGTTCACGATCAGCTCGCCGACATGCAGTCGGGGATATCTCGGCTTTCCGGAAGCCTTGACGGCATCGTGCTGTACTCCGGAAAAGAATTGCGCGCGCGCGCCAAGGTCATGAATGAGACGGCTCTCAAGGAGATTCAAGCCGGTTCCTATGTCCGCCTGTTTACCAATGCGCTTCGCAACTTCTCCGAGTTCCTGTTAACCCACAATCCGGACACCGATTCCAAGATCCGCAGCCTAGATCAAGAACTCCAGATCATTGAAGAATGGAAGATGGCGGACGCCAACGATCCGGAACCTCAGCGCTCGGCCGAGTTCCAGCATTTTCAAGAACTGGAGCAGTCCTCGTCCCAGTTCCATGATTACGCTGACCGTGTCATAGAGATGGTGCGCCAGGGGCACACGGACCGGGCCATTACCTTCGTCGAGGGCACTTTTGAGCCTCTCGTCAACACTCCGCTGCTGAAAAACATGAACGAATTAACCTCCGGAGAGGAGACGCAACTCTTCGCCGACTCCCAGTTCATCGACCGCCGTCTGCAGACCTCCATCTTGTTGACGAGCATCGTCGTGGTGATCGTTCTCCTGGTCGCCATCGGCAGCCCGCTGATTCTGTCGCCGGCCTACGGAAAGGCGGTGTCGGAAATCGCGGCACGCAAGAAGGTCCAGGCCGAGCTTGAGAAAGCCAAGGCAGCAGCGGAAGCCGGGAGCGAAGCGAAGAGCACGTTTCTGGCGACCATGAGCCACGAGATCCGTACGCCCATGAATGGGATCCTGGGGATGACAGAACTTGTCTTGGACACCGAACTCACCGCGGAACAGCGCGACAGCCTCGGCTTGGTGAAGCTCTCGGCCGAATCGCTTCTCAGCATCATCAACGACATCCTGGATTTTTCGAAGATCGAAGCCGGTAAGCTGGAGATGGAATCGATCCCCTTCGAGTTGCGCGAGAGTTTAGGAGAAGCCATGAAGGCACTGAGCTATCGCGCGCAACAGAAAGGGCTGGAACTGATTTACGATGTGCAGCCAAACGTGCCCGAGACGCTTATGGGCGACCCTGGACGAATCCGTCAAGTCATCGTTAACCTGGTGGGCAACTCGATCAAATTCACAGAACGCGGCGAGATATTCGTGTGGGTGGAGAAAGAAACGGAAACACCCGACTCCGTGCGCCTGCATTTCGCCATAAAGGACACTGGCGTTGGAATCCCGGCGGACAAACAAAGCCAAATCTTCGAAGCGTTTTCCCAAGCGGACGGTTCCATGGCGCGCCGGTACGGTGGCACGGGACTCGGACTGACCATTTGCACGCGTTTGGTCGGGCTGATGGACGGACGCATTTGGGTCGAAAGCGAACTGGGCCAAGGCAGCACCTTCCATTTCGTCATTTCACTTGGCGTTCAACAAGCATCCACTTCGCGGCCAAGTCATCTGAATCCCGCGGGGTTGCGAAACCTGCACGCGCTGATCGTCGATGATAACTTCACGAATCGACGGGTGCTCCACGGAATGCTGAGTCGTTGGGGTATGAAGCCAACTGCCGTCGATGGAGGGCGAGCCGCGCTGCAGGCAATGGAGGTGGCAAAAAACGCTGGATACCCGTTTCCGCTGATCCTCCTGGACGGACAAATGCCGGAGATGGATGGCTTCACGCTTGCCGAACACATTCACAAGGACCCCGAATCGTTGAATGCCACCATCATGATGCTGACCTCGGCGGGCCATTTAGGCGATGCCGCACGGTGCCGTGAACTGGGCATTTCTGCGTACCTGGTTAAGCCCATACGTCAAGGTGAATTGCTCGATGCGATTTGTCAGGTGTTAGACAAAACTGCACAGAAAAAACCGGCGCCGCTGGTGACTCGGCATACCTTGCAGGAGGAGAAGCACCGCATCCACATATTGCTGGCCGAAGATAATGCGATAAACCAGACCCTTGCGGTACGCCTTCTCGAGAAGCGCGGTTATTCGGTGACAGTCGCTCCGGACGGCCGAGCTGCCGTCGATGCTTTCGAGCGTGGAGGGTTCGAACTTGTGCTGATGGACATTCAGATGCCGGGAATGGACGGTTTTGAAGCGACGGCTGCCATCCGTGAAAGGGAGAAGCTGACCGGCGGGCACATGCCCATCGTGGCAATGACCGCTCACGCCCTAGTGGGCGACCGGGAGAGGTGCATTGCTTCGGGCATGGATGATTATGTGACGAAACCTATCCGAACGAGCGAGCTCTTCGCCGCGATCGAAAAGATGTTGGGTGACAAACCGAAGCCAGAACTTGCCGAAATCACAAAACTTCTGCCGCAATGAATCCGTCGCTTAGGTGTCCAAGTGCGTTTCGTCCCAGGCTTGCAAGTCGCTCGCTGGGTCAGGAACTAACTTCTTGCGAAGGGCCGGAGAATACCAAAGACGGGCGGACAATAAGTTAGTCGCAGCGCAGCATCCCACGCGACTCCCTATGAGTGGCGGGCAAATGGAAAACTATCCAGACAAAATTGCCGGCAAGAGAGTGGAATTGCGCGTCGGCATGTCCCGCGCCAGACGCAGCTGCAGCGATCGAATCCATGTGAATGCATAGACGCAGTTGAACACAGCTTGCGGTGGGGGGCAGTACTAGCGGGGTACCATTGAGGCTCTCCCTGGGACGCTGATATTCTGAAATCTCCACCACCCACCCTCGTACCGTAGACGTGTCTAAAAAGAGGCAGCGAGCCATGGATGCCGAAAAACTCCGCGTCAGCCGGGACAAGCTCACACGCGTGTTCCGCTATCTGGAAGCCTTGAACCAGCACCGCAATCCCGCGAAACGGAAAGTTCGGGAGCAGCCCTGGAATTTCTGGCTGCGTGATCTTCCCGAGCATCCTTCGGTTCAAAAGGGTGGGGCGAAGGCGAGCCCTTTGAAGACAAAGAATGGGAACGGTCAGAATACGGAGGACGTGAACGGGGGCGCGAGCTACGTTCTGAAAGTGCAGCGCCCAAGGTTGACTCGCGCGCCAGAACCGCCCGAGGAAATAGCGGCATGGCTGAAAGACGGGTGGGACGACCCTTCGAACACGTTGGGGGTCGAGGAGACCACGGAGGAATTCGGGAACAGTGCAGAGCCGAGAATTGTGAAGTTCGCAGACGATCCGGCCAGGGGCGCGAGCATGGAGAGCTGGAAGCTTCTGCGAGATGAGTGGGTGAAAACCGAAAAGCCCGCTCGGGCAGCGATGAAACTCTTCGAATCCTTTTACGCTCTGTACGGCCGTATCGATCGCGAGGCGGAACGCGTGGAACTCGTGCTTGGAGACGGCATCTTGAGCTGGCGCCGGACGGAAGGAAGCATCTATCACCCGATCCTCCTCCAGCGACTCCAATTGCAGTTCGACGCAACCGTGCCGGAATTCACGTTGTCGGAAGCGGACCATCCGGTTGAGCTGTATTCAGCTCTGTTCCAATCGATGAACGATGTGGATGGACGCGCGATCGGCCGATGCCGCGAGGAATTGGAGGAAGGAGGCTTCCATCCACTGATCAATGGTTCCACGTCGGGCTTTCTGAAGCGGCTAGCCGTGCAGCTGTCGCCGCGCGGAGAATTCCTGGAAGATCGCGCGCCAGATTCGGAAGGCAACGACCCGTGCATAGGACGGAACCCGATCCTGTTCCTGCGCGCGCGGACTTTGGGATTCGCCGCCGCGATCGAGGGCATTCTCGCAGATCTCCGCACGCGCGAAGATTTGCCATGGTCACTCCTAAATATCGTTGGGGAAGAATCCCCGATTGCGGACGCGGGAGATACGATGGCATTCGGGAGCAGTTCCGCCCTAGCGAATAGCGAGGTACTGCTGAGCAAACCGGCCAATCCCGAGCAGATCCGAATTGCGCAACAACTTGAGGAGCATGGCGGCGTTTTGGTGCAAGGACCTCCCGGCACAGGAAAAACTCACACCATCGGCAATCTTGTCGGTCATTTGCTGGCCCAGGGCAAGAGTGTGCTGGTGACAAGCCACACGACGAAGGCGCTACGGATGGTGCGGCATCACATCGTTCCCGAGCTGCGACCGTTGTGTGTGAGCGTGCTCGAGAGCGACCTGGAGAGCCGCAAGCAGCTGGAGAGCGCCGTGGGGTCGATCGCGGAAAGATTGTCGCGGGCCGACGCGAGTTCGCTCGAAATGCAGGCGAAGAAACTGGAGTCCGAGCGCATCGACCTGCTGAAGAAGCTCGACGAAATTCGCAAGCAGCTGACGGAGGCTCGTGCGGACGAGTATCGAGATATCGCTATCGCTGGAAAGTCCTGGGCGCCCGCCGATGCCGCTCGCCAAGTTACGCAGGAAAAGGATGCGCACGGCTGGATCCCCGGTCCCGTTGCTGCGGTAGCACCACTGCCTCTTTCTCCGGGTGAGCTTGCCGACCTCTATCGTACGGGTGTATCGATTTCCCGGGAAGACGAGAATGAACTCTCAGGCCATCTTCCTGAGCTTCACGATCTTCCGAGAGCGGAAGACTTTGAAGCCAGAGTGAGCGCGCGCAATCGTCTCGGCATGGAGAACATCGAATTGCGCTCCGACCTATGGGAGACCGGCAGCGCACAGAACTCGCCCGAAGAATTGGAAGGACTGGCTGCCGCGCTGACTCAGGCGGTCGAGCTTCTTTCCGGCGAAGACAAGTGGAAACTTGCGGCGGTCTACGCCGGCAAATACGGCGAAGTGCACCGACAACTCTGGGACCAACTCATCGGGTTCGTACGGCTGGTACATCGCGAAGCTGCAAATGCGCAGGAATCGTTCGTCAAGTACGGGCCGGAGACTTCCGATAATTCACCGGCCAAAGAGCAGGAACGCATTGCCGGCGAAATTCTCGCGCACCTTGAGAACGGCGGCAAGCTAGGCTCCTTGACGCTGTTCACGCACAAGTCCTGGGGCCAATTCCTGGAACAAACGAAGGTGAACAACGCGCACCCGCGCCTTGTCGAGCATTTTCACGCCCTACGCCAATTCTTCAGGCTCAAGGGACTTCGCGAGGATCTCGGCGCACGGTGGGATCGGCAAGTGGCAACTCTCGGCGCCCCCCGATCGAGCGAAATGGGCACAGAACTCGAGAAGACATTGATGCAGTATTGCGACTCCATCGAGAATTGCCTGAGCTGGCAGGAGCGTACCTGGCTTCCGTTGCAGCAGCGACTCGAAGACAGCGGCTTCCGGTGGGATAAATTCCTTGCTGAACAACCGGCAGTAGTGGGATCCGATGGAGAATTGGCACGCATTCACATGGCAGTGACGGACGCTCTGTTCCCCATCATGGATTCCCGATTTAAGAAGCTGAGGCTACTGCAGCTGGAGGAAGAATTCCGCGACCTCAAGAGCCGGCTGAAACTTGCCGCCCGAATAGCGAAAGCATCCAAAGTGATCGGCCAGCTCCTGGCGGCAGTTAACGACGAAAACTCGAATTGCTATCGCGAAGCGTACGAGCGCCTGCTGGAATTGAAGAGCAAACAGGCGGACCTGGACCTGCGCCGCGCCTTACTGGGGAAGCTAGAGACCGCTGCTCCCGCCTGGGCCGGAGCGATTCGCAATCGCAGCGGAGTGCACGGCCGGGGCGAGCCGCCGCGCGACGCGACTTCCGCATGGATCTGGCGGCAGCTTAACGATGAACTCGATCGGCGTGCCAGCGTCTCGCTGGAAGCACTGCAAGCCAAAAACGAAAAACTCGGTGAGCAGCTTCGCCGCGCGACCGTTGAACTCATCGACAAACGCGCCTGGTCGTCGCAAGCGCGCCGCACTTCCTCGCGGCAGCGCCAAGCGCTCGTCGGCTGGCTCGACACGATCCGCCGGATCGGCAAAGGTCACGGAGTGCGCGTTTCGTTGTTGCGCGCGGAGGCCGCGAGAAAGATGAGCGAATGCCGCGGGGCTGTCCCGGTGTGGGTCATGCCGCTTTCGCGCGTGGTCGAAAATTTCGATCCACGCAGGACGCGGTTCGATGTCGTCATCATCGACGAAGCCAGCCAGAGCGACGTCATGGCGCTCGTCGCGTTATACCTCGGCAAAACCGTCCTGGTTGTTGGCGACCATGAGCAAGTCAGCCCGTCGGCGGTTGGACAAGATTTGGGCGTGATTCAAAGCCTTATTTTCCAGTACCTTCGAGGAATTCCGAATTCCGATCTCTATGATGGACAAATCTCTATCTACGATCTGGCACGGCAGTCGTTCGGAGGCACGACTTGCCTGGTCGAACATTTCCGGTGCGTTCCGGAGATCATCCAGTTCAGCAACATGATCTCCTACGACGGCCGCATCAAGCCGCTGCGCGATGCGAGCCGAGTACATCTGCGGCCGCACACTATCGCACATAGGGTTACCGGTTCAAGCCGCGACGGCAAGATCAATCGCCAGGAAGCGTTAACGGTTGCTTCGCTCGTTGGGGCCGCGATGGAGCAACGCGAATACAAGACGAACGACGCTGGCCAGCCGTTGAGCTTCGGAGTGGTTTCACTGGTTGGGGACGAGCAAGCCATCGAAATCGATAACTTGGTCCGTGCACACATATCACCAGACCGCTATGAGCTCCACCGCGTGCTCTGCGGAAACGCCGCGCAATTCCAAGGGGATGAGCGCGACGTGGTGTTCGTCTCTTTGGTAGACACGGCCGAGCGAGGTTCTCTCTCGCTGCGGGACCAGGAGCTTTTCAAACAGCGTTTCAATGTCGCCGCCAGCCGCGCGCGCGATCAGATGTGGATCGTACATTCGCTCAGCCCGCACAATGACTTGAAAGCGGACGATCTTCGCCGGCAATTGATCGAGCATGCGGAAGACCCCGCGCGCCTGATGCGCGCTTTGGACGAAAAGGAAAAGCGCACGCAATCGAATTTTGAGCGCGAAGTCATGAAACGGCTCGCGGCCGCGGGATATCGAGTGACTCCGCACTGGAGGATTGGAACGTTCCGAATCGATCTGGTCGTTGAGGGCGGCGGCAAGCGCTTAGCGATCGAATGCGACGGGGACCGCTATTATGCGCTCGAAAAGCTTCCCGAAGATATGGAGCGGCAGGCCGTGCTTGAACGCATGGGTTGGATCTTTGCGCGCATCCGTGGCGCGGAGTTTCTCCGCAATCCTGCACGCGCGATGAAGCCCGTCTTCGAGAAACTGCAGGTACTGGAGATCCCGCCTGTGGGTAACTCCGCGGAGGCTGAGCCTGCAGCGTCTGTTGCACATGATGTGGTCGACCGCGTCATCCGGCGCGCAGAAGAGCTTCGCAGGAATTGGTCGAAAGTAAATGGAGCGGGAGCGCGTTCGTCCTCACGGGCTTCGGCAGCAACTATCTAGTTAAGGGGCAAATTTTGACTTTAGCTCATGTGGGGGCCGACAAGCTAACTTTAGTTGGGAAAGATCAGGGGTGGACGATTCCATTACGGACGGCGTAGAGCACGAGGCTAGCAGTCTCGTGAATATCCAGCTTGTGCATGAGTCGCGTGCGATGAGACTCCGCTGTTTTCACGCTGATGCCAAGCAAAGAGGCTACGTCTTTAGTGGATTTCCCTTCAGCGATCAATTGGAGCACTTGCTTCTCCCGCAGCGTCAAAGCATTTTTGGATTTTTCCGACTTGGAGCGATATGCCTCCATGACGGCGCTCGACACACCGGGACTCAGATAAACTTGGCCGCGCGAGACTTGCCGGATGGCCAGCAGTAAATCGCTGGCGACCTGGTTTTTCAGCACGTACCCTTTCACGCCGGCTTCCAAGGCCTCACTGATGTACTGACCTTCGTCATGCTGCGTAAGCAGAATGGTCTTGGTCTTTGGAGAAGAGCGACTCATTTCCCTGGCGGCATTCAGCCCGTTCAACGTGGGCATACTGATATCCATTACGACGATATCGGGTTGAAACGAATTCACATGACGAACAGCTTCTTGCCCATCGGAGGCTTCCGCAACTACTTGAAATCCTTCACGCTCGAGCAAGGACTTCAACCCCTGGCGCACGAGGACATGGTCATCAGCTAGCACGATACGAATTGGCATTCGAAGCCTCCGCCGGAAGTTGGATCAAGAGTCTGGTTCCCCGTCCCCTTGCCGAATCAATTGAGAGCGTTCCTCCAATCCCGTTCAGACGTTCCTGCATGCCGATCAGTCCTAGGCCTCTCCTCTTGCGATCCGACTGGACGGCCTCCACATCAAAGCCCACGCCATCATCTTCAATGGAGCAACAAAATAGGCGATTTTTTCGGCCGATGCGGATCGATACTCGGCTCGCCTTCGCATGTTTCGCCGCGTTGGTAAGCGCCTCCTGAACAATGCGGTAGAGGGCTATTTCCATGGGACCAGGCAACCTGCCTGCAATCGTTGTTTTGATTTGAATGGTTAGATTGGCGCGCTTTGAAACTCCTTCGGCCAAGAAACGGATCGCCGGAATCCAGCCAAGGTCATCCAAAACCGTAGGCCGAAGTTCATGGGAGTACCGCCGCAACTGCTTTTCAACCTGATTGAGCAATTCTTCAATCCGTCCAAGCTGTCCGCTTTGAGGTTCCGGCAACCCACGCGCGACGTCCGCCAGCGCAAGATGCACAGCCACTAGAAGCTGCCCGGCCTCATCGTGCACGGCATAGGCGATCCGCTTGATCTCCTCCTCGAGGGTTTCATTGAGTTGCCGCAAAGCCGCGATCGCATCTTGAACTCCGCGATGCGCCATCTCATACGGGGCGAGGGTCTCTGCCAGGAATCCGGCCGCCGCTGCCAACAATTGCTGGCGGCGCGTTGATCCCTGCGCATCGGCAAGCATAAGGTGGAGAGCCTGATGATGCAGGGAAGCGATTTCCATAAGGTTCTTTTTTTCATTGATGGCGCGGCGTCCCAGTTCGTACGCACGCCCTAAGGTGGCTTCGCCACCACCTTGGGCGTATTCGCCAAACGCTGAACGATATTCTTCTTCAAAAGTTGGAGGCAACTTGGTCCTTCGTTTGGTTGCCGTCTTCATGCGCGAACTCCGGTTAGCCGTGCCACCAAAACAAGCGCATCGTCGTTTCCGCGGCTATGTTGCTTGAGAATCTTGTCCGCGGCTCGCTGCGGGGCTTCCAAGGCGGAAAGGCCTTCCGCAAATTCACCGCGAATTCCGTCTGTAACAAAAACCAGAGTATCCCCCTTCGCAATCGGAAGCACGGCGGCTTGCAGGGCAGGCAATTGCGAACCGACGACGCCGCCGCGCAAAAGCAGCGCCTCCTGCACACTTCCCTTCCGGGCTCCAGCGCGCATCAAGACTCCTTGAACATTTCCAACGCCAAGCCAAGTCATCATGCCATGTTCCGGATCAATGGAAGCAAGACTCAGTACCACACCGCGCGTCGAGCGGAGACCTTCGTGACAGCGCTCTAGCAGGGAAATGACCGGTTCTTCCACATTCGCTTTGAGAATGGAAACCGCCGCTTCCGCGGCGTTGGCGGCTTCTTCGCCATGCCCAATTCCATCCATCGTCGCGATCAGGATTCCATTCCTCCCGCAGCAAACCAGATGGCGATCCCCGGATTCACCCTGGCCCGGGAGAACAAAGTTCGCCACGCCATAGTCCACAAGTGGAATGTTTATTGTTTCCACTTTTTCACCGTCACGATGGTTCCCCGACCCAGCTCGGAAGAAATTAGAAACTCGTCCATCAAGCGCCGCACTCCTGGCAGTCCGAGGCCAAGGCTTCCGGATGTCGAGAAACCGTCGCGCATAGCTTGACGAACGTCCCGAATGCCAGGACCGCTATCGGAAGCGACTATCGAGATGCCCTGGCGGATCGAGGCATGGACTCTATTTAAAGTGATTTCGCCTCTGCGGGCATAGGAAACAATATTGCGCGCAAGTTCGGAAATAGCAGTAGCGATGAGTGTGGCGTCTCCTGTGGAGAAACCTAGTTCGATTGCGAGAGCGCGGCCTTCCTGACGGGCTGTCACTATATCTTGGTCCGAGTTGATCGCCACCCGGATTTCTCCAGCCCTCACAGTGTGTCTCTCTCAGTCTATGTTCTTGAATTTTTGAATCAAGTAAGCCAAACCTTCTTCCAAGTCCAGCGCCGTCGCAACGCCTTCCAGCGTCAGCCCCAGCTGAACCATGGCAAATGCCACTTCCGGCTGAATCCCAACGATAACCGTTTCCGCGCCGCGCAGCCGGATCATATGCGCGATTTCGCGCAAGGTCCGCGAGGCGAACGAATCCATCACGTCCATTGCAGTAACATCGACGATAACCGCTCGGGAGCGAAACTTAACAACTTGCTGCACCAAACCCATGCGTAGCTGGTTGAGGTCCGCATCGGAGAGAGCGGCCTGAAAAGTCGCGATGAGAACCGCTCCCTGCTTGAGAATTGGAACTTCCACGTGGCCCTTCCTCCGCTTTGCCTACCGTGGCTCCGCTAGTTTCTCCACTTTGTAGCCCAAGAGCCTTTCCGCCTGCTCGATGCCCCCCTGCAGGTCGCCCACGGTATTCATCTTGCCCAGGTCCACGCCGATGGTCACCAGGGTCTGCGCAATCTCTGGAGAAAGTCCGGTGACAATGACGGTCGCTCCGAGCAGCCGCGAAGCTTCCACCGTTTGCACCAAATTGTTCGCCACGGTGAGGTCCATGGCCGCCACACCGGTGATATCGATGACCACGACTTTGGCGCGGTTGGTGCGGATTCCCCGCAGGAGCTGCTCCGTCAGTTGCCTTGCCCGTTGTGGATCGATTACGCCGATGATGGGGAGAATCAGTAATCGTTCGCGAACCTGCAGCACCGGCGTGGAGAGTTCGCGGATGGCTTCCTGTTGCTGGCGGATGACGCGCTCGCGCTCCTGCACGAATCCTACGGCCACGGTGTTGGCGATGCGATTGGCGGCAGGCTCATAGGCATCCAGAATGCGGTTCAATTTCTTGAAATCCGTCTGGTATTTAGCGAATAGTGACCGGGCTAGCACATCTCGAAGAAGAAGAACAATGCCGACGACTTCGTGCGTCTCGACACCGCGGGGAATGATGCGTTCGGACAGGTTTCGCGCGTAAGCTTGCAGCGCTTCGAATGCTTCGGTTTCCAGAGCTTCCACGTAGCTGTCGTACACCGAAGTTGCTTCCGCGAAGATCTCTTCCTTGGTCATCGCCGTAAGCAGCCGCGTCTCAGTGATGCGCACCACCCATTCCTCGCGCAACTGAGTGCGGTTCTGACGGAGGTGCGCCACGAGCTCACGAAGAAGTTCAGACGGTGCTTCACTTCGCACCAATTCCACCCCTGGATTGGTCCGGGTCCCCGAGTCTTTCGAGGTGACCTCACGTTTGGCCATGAATCCATTCTCCTTGCTCTGAACGGCATGGACCTTCACCGCTGAATTGGCTGGGTCCCCGCAGATTTAAAACAAATACCACCAGTTACCCGCCATCTCAAGCAAGCAAATCCCGGCGATTGGCATCAGGTAAATACCCTAGTTGCCGCCTAAATGGTTGTCATAACTGATGGACCAGCTCTTCTCTTGCGTCGCATGAATGCCAGTTCATTCGAAAGTACTAAGGGAATCACCTGCACCATCAGTCCAGCCCTTACCCGCTTGCCGACTGTCAGCCCCCGTGAAACCATGAGCCTTCCAGTGGGGTGGCGGTTCGCACTCGCTGGCAGGAGGGGTGATGGCAACGCGGGAATTGCAGGTTGCAAACGGTTCTGGGAGTTCACGCTGGAGGACTGCTTTGCCGAAGGAGAATTCCAAGCGCAATGTTGTGGCCATGACCCGAAAAAACGGGTCTGCCGAGAGTGACCTTGCGGAGAATTTATCCTCCGCCCTGCGTGCTGCGGATTCGGAGTTCGGTCAAATTTTGCAGGAAGTGGACGAGATTTCCAGACTGCTGAAGTCCGATAACCCAGACACGCAGACGATGAGAGTGGCTACGCACCCGGCAGTCTGGGGCGCTGTCAAGCAGGCCCTTCTCGACCGAGAACTGCGCCATCTGGCACTCACGGATGATCTCACTTGCCTTTACAATCGCCGCGGTTTTTTCGCCGCCGCCACGCAGCAACTCAAAGTGTCGCAACGGAATCAGCAGAGCCTGTTGCTCATGTTCTGCGACGTGGACAATTTGAAGAAGATAAACGACACCTACGGGCACCGCGAAGGGGATCTGGCGCTGATTCGGACGGCGGACGCGCTGGAGAAATCCTTTCGTGATTCCGATATTCTCTGCCGCCTTGGAGGCGATGAGTTTGTGGCGCTGGCTTCGGAGACCTCCAATCAAACGCAAGAGACCATCCTCCGTCGCCTGGAGAAGAACCTAAAGAAGTCCAGCGCCGGCGAATTACGGTATGAGCTATCCCTCTGTGTGGGAGTCGCGCGATTCGACCCCAAGTGTGCGGTTACACTCGGCGAGCTCATGGTGGAGGCGGACAAAGCCATGTACGCAAAAAAACGGCGAGTCGAGAATTCGTTTCCCAGCAATCTGTGAGCAATTCTGACCGCCCCATGCTACGAGAGGGGCGGTCCGGAGAAGTCTTGGTCAAATGCACTTGGATGGAAGAACTGAAAAGCGCGTCGCGATGGCAATCCCAGTATGCCTTGAAGTTGCGGACGAGTTGCTCTTCACCGAACAGTCGACGACGGTGAACGTGAGCCCCCGTGGGGCCCGCGTCGTAACCAGGCGCCGCTGGCAGCCCGAAGAACAACCACGACTCGCTACGAGCTCAGGCAAGTTTCGGACGCAAGCGAAAGTAGTTTATTGTGTGCCCCTGATGGACGGACATTTCTGCATAGGATTGCAATTCCCCTCGCCGGTTACGGACTGGAACTCGACCTGAGACTTCAGGGGTGTCGGATCGAGCCTGAAATTCGCCGGTGAGAAGCGGGCTTCTCACTAGCGCTCAAGAAAGCGGTCCGTGGACGGCGTTCTGGGAAATTACATATCGAGGAAGCGAAATGCGAGCGGCAAACGCCAGTACAACGAGAACCAGCCAGAAACGGCGGGAGAACGCACTACTTTTCGTAAGTCACCTGCAATGACTGCGTTCCAAACCCCGTCCAGTTGCGACACGGGGAATCCGTGGAATAAGACAGTCCGACACCACTCAAGAATCTGATTGGAATGGTCTTCATCTTGCGGCCGTCGCCTCATCTTGACTCACAAACTTTGCGAGGTCTTGCAAGGTAGCGCCGATTGCGTCCGGTGCAAAACCCAACTCTTCGATGGGAAGGTTCATCCGGTTAACCCAAAAGGTCCGGTAACCAAACGCCTTGGCTCCAGCGGCATCCCAGCCGCCAAACGCAGCAAAGGCAATCTCCTCGCGCTTCAACCCAAACGCGTCAACACCCATTTGATAGGCACGAGGGTCAGGCTTGTAAGCCCTGACCCTGTCGGTGCTGAGGTGCGGTTCGAAAATTCCTTGCAGGCCGGAATTCTGGACCGCGGCGTCCAGCATTGCCGGTGTGAAGTTGGACAAAAATGCCATCCTGATCCCAGATGCCTTCAGGGACTTCAACGCTTGCAGAGCGTCCGGCCACGCCTTGATGGTGAGAAACGCGTGCAAGAGCTGTTCGCGCTTTTCCACTGCGAGTTCGAGCTTCAGCAGCTTGGCGGAAAACACCAAGGCGTCTTCAGTGACGTGCCAGAAATCTACGTAACTGCCCGTCAACGTCCGTAGCCAGGTGTATTCAAATTGACGAGTACGCCAGGCATTGCTCAATTCGGCCCCTTTTCCTGGAAAGAGGTCTTCGGCGAGCCCGAAGACGGGCCGCGGATCAAAGGTTGCGAAGCCGTCGAAGGCGATGGCCCTGATCTTCGGTATTGCAGCGGCTTCGGCCAGCGGACTGGATGCGTTGAACGCACTCGCAGCGCTAGCAGCCGCTAGAGTAATAAATCGCCGGCGATTTAGTGGTATTGCAGTCTCCGTAAACTACCTCTAGCCGGACCCGTTTACACCGCTGAGGAACCCGCCAAGATGCCCCGTTAATCCGACAAGCAACACCGCGAGCGCTTCGATGGGCAAGCGGTACTTGGGCAAGGATTCCTCAGGATGGCGCCGCCCATGCCAATGAATCCAAAACACGATCCAGATCAGTACGCTCGATGCGCAACCGAGGACCAAATGCATCAACAGAATTCCCTTCAGCTTTTGCCCTTCAAGCGCCCACTGCCATGCCGCGAGACCTGTCGCCACGACTGGCACCGTTGAAACCGCGGCCAGCAGCAGATTGAAGTATGCCGCGGCGATCAGCGCCCGGTTCTTTGTCCACGCCGCGAAAAAGTCGAAAGTCACGGCAGCCACGAACAAAGCAATCGGGAAGTGAATCAGCACCACATGCTGCGCGTGCTTGGCTTCCAGCATGGTTTTCAGGTCGAATGGATTTACGCTCATCGTCCGCTCACTGCACGACGACTTTGCCGGTCATCTTCGGATGAATCGAGCAGAAGTAGGGGTACGATCCGGCTTTGGTGAAAGTGAAGGAAAACTTTTCGTCCGTATCCAGCACTTTGGATTTGAACACTTTGTCTGTGCTCACCACGGTGTGTGGAATATCGTCGCGATTCGTCCAAGTGACGGTGGTACCCGTCGGCACGGTCAGGTCCACGGGCCCGAAACTGAAGTTGTCGATCTTCACTTCCGTCGTTGCGGCTTTTTGCTGGGCGCTGGCGGTGAAATTTTTTGATCCGGCTCCCAACCCCGCAATCGCGAGTCCTAATGCCACCAACAAAACTGCAGTAGACACACTTCTCCTCATGTCTTTTCTCCCTCTCCTTTTATTCGCGCGTCTTTAGTACTTTTCTTTATGCTTCGCTTACTGTTACGCGAGCGAAGAATCCACCACCGCCAGCGCGTGTTGTCCTTGTACGTAGTTCACATCGGTGATGCCCAAGACGCTCTTCAGTTGGTCCGCAGGCACTTTCATTGGGCCCGGTGAATCAGCCTTGCCCGGCTGCGGTTGAGGAAATGCAGTGGAGCACGCCGTGTGAAACGTGACGTTTCCTTCGACCTTTTGCATCGTTTGGTGGATGTGCCCGTTCAATACCGTCACTGAACCAAATTTCTTGAGGTACGCGAGCGCCTGAGCGCTGTCTTGCGTGCCCCAACCCCACTCCGGGTAGACGCTCCATAGTGGAATGTGCGCAAACACCACGATCGGCGTGCTGTGCTTCAGATGCTTGACGTCATTTTCCATCCATTCGAGTTGCTCAGTTCCCAGCGTGCCCAGGCCGCCCGCCTTCAAGTTCAGAACGTTTACCAGGCCGATAAAGTGCACGCCTTTCTTGTCAAAGCTGTACCAGCCAGCTCCTTTGGCGCCTTTTCCGTAACGATCGAGGTATTGCTTCCCGTCGTCGTTGAGCACGTCGTGTTCGCCAGGCACGAAGAACACATCCTTCGCGCTCGCACTCTTCAAGATTTGGTCGACAGTGTCGAATTCTTCGGGCTTCGAGAGGTGGCTGATGTCGCCCGTATGCAGCATGAATTCCGGCGCCTTCGTCAATCCGTTAATTTTGTCGACCGCGGCCTTCAGTGTCCCAACCACATCCGGGTTCGCCGGCTTGTTAAATCCCATGTGGCTGTCGCTGATCTGCACGAAGCTCAGCTCTCCCACCGCCTCGGGCCCCATCTCAGGGATGCGGCTCAGGCTATACGACTTCAGAACGCCGCCTTGCATGACGCAGAGCGCTCCGGTTCCTGCCCATGCCATGCATTTCAAGAATCCCCGCCGGTCGACACCGTCATGGTTGTGATCGTGCAAAATCACGTCTTTTTTTTCCTCAGACATTATTCTTCTCCTCGCGCAGTGCATTTTTCATTCGCGTCATCGCGCATGTGCCATCGAGTTGCGGCGCGGGATAGACTCCTCCCTGCGCATTCGTTGCACGTGCTTGCATTTAGCTAGACAGCGGCTGCCCCAGTGTTATTCCAAGTTCATCCCGGTTCGTGGCTCCACTTGTTCACCCGCCCCAAAAAGCCGCCACCGGGAATAAAATCGCCACCCCATCGGTCTTCAACTTAGGATCAAACAAGGGATGGGGAAAGCTGGGGAGCTCAAGCGATTTTTCACTTCGTAGTAATGAATGAAGGTGCGGAGAAATATTCGGGTGGGCAGCCAGCAGACTTTGGCAACCAGCATCTTGGAAAAAGATACAACCGCACAATTCTAAATGTTTTTTTCTCTCGTTCAGTGAGGCAGGCCGATGCGGCGCTCTAGGTCCTGGAAGCGTGGGTCCGCACGCAGAGGATCGAATCCTGGCCGCAGCAGTGCGCCCGGGTTAAATCGCTCTTCATAACCTTTTTCGAGCCAAATCATAGCTTTGTCGGCGTCCCCGAGAGCCGCATAAATGACGGCAATCTCCGAAGCATGCGAATAGCCGGGGTCTGAGCGCTTCTTCAAATCGTCCAACAACTTTACCGCCTCGCCCTTTTTCCCGGATGCGGCGTAGGCGCGGGCAAGATTGGCCAGGATGGTCGGGCTGCTGCCAGAAAGCTGCATAGCTTTTTGGAGTTCCGCAACCGCTTCATCGTACATATGTTTTTGAAGGTAGGCCTGGGCGAGTTGATTGTGTGCCAGAGCAAAATTGGGATCCATTTCGATCGTCTTGCGGCTCTGCTGTATCGATTCATCGTAGGAATGCGCAAGGACGAGAACCTCCGCCAAATCGGCGTCAATGATGAGAGACAGCGGATCCATGTTTTCTGCCTTTTTCATTTCCACGATGGCTTCGTCGTACCGGCCCAGTAGACACAGATGCCATGCATACCAATGATGTGCGGTTGCGTAGCCCGGGTTAAGCTCAATGGCGCGGCGGAATTCCTTCCCGCCTGCGTCCAAATTCCAGTCGAACCCATCCAAGACGAATGCAAGGGAGTTATGGGCTTCGCCAAGCGTGTTGTCCAATTCCAGAGCCTGGACCGCCGCAGCCTTCGCTTTGGGAAGCGCTTCCTTGGCGGTCATCACCGCATACTGCCAGTCACCTAACAATGCATAGGTGTCGGCTAAGCCGGAATATGCTTCGGCATATTTCGGGTCTTCTTCGATGGCCTGATTGAAATAAGCCAGAGCCACCTTCAAACCGTCCGCCGTTCGCTTATTCCAGAAATAGCGCCCCTTGAGATAAGACTCGTAAGCTTGCGGATTGACAACTTTTACGTTTTTCAGCGCAGCTTGTTCCTGCGGATTCACGCTAATCTTAATCTCGTCTGCTATGGCTCTTGCCACCTTGTTCTGGAGCGCCAAGGTATCCCGCAACTCACCTTCATAGCTCTGTGACCATAAATGTTTGTCCGAAGCCGCCTCAATCAATTGCGCCGTGATCCGGACCCGGTCGCCGGAACGGAGCACGGTGCCTTCCACCACTGCGTCCACGTTCAGCTCACGAGCGATCTGGGGGAGGGGCTTCCGCGCGTGCTTATAAGACATAACGGACGTGCGCGAGATCACACGTAGCGCGCTTATTTGCCCGAGGTCGGAAATCAACTCGTCGGTCATCCCATCCGCGAAGTACTCCTGCGACGCATCGCTCGAAAGGCTTTCGAGTGGAAGAACAGCCAAGGAACGAATGGCAGGCAAAGCACGGTTCCCGGAACGAAACTTCCAGACGGCGACAGAGGCCACCATGAGAAGCAGCACAAACGCTGCCATCCTCCACGCAAGGGAACCCACAAGAGGTTTGGGCGTTGCAGTCTTGCCAACTATGGCCGGTCGACCGGAATCCTCTGTCGCAGGGTGTTCCTCGCCCGAAAGTTCCGGGCTGCGAACAGGTGTCGTAGCTGCGACTTTGACCTCCGCAAGGAAACGGTAGCCGCGACGAGCAACGGTCTCCACAAAACGGGGGCTTTCGGCCGAGTCACCAAGGGCCTCACGGATTTTGTTAATCGCTTTGTTGAGCCCATGGTCGAAATCCACGAAGGTGTCTGCGGGCCAGAGTCTTTTCTGCAGTTCCTCGCGAGTTACGATCTCGCCGGGGTGCTCGAGAAGCATCGCCAAAACTTGGAGTGGCTGTTGCTGAAGGCGAACTCGGAGGCCGTGCTTGTGCAATTCGCCCGCCCGAATATCCAGCTCGAATACCCCAAAACGGAACGGTCCGCGGCGTGGATGGTCTTTTTGTTGCATCGAGAGGTGGTCGTCGGGCGAAAGGGAGTGTACCACCAGGCGAAGTCCACTGGAACACGGCGAGGGGATACTTTCCCCTAAGTCTACTGTTGAGCGGCAATTAGCAGGGGACCTTCATGCCAGCGGGAAAGAACTTCCCGTCCATTGAAGTGATCCCTGGGGCGAACCATAGTGAGGCCCTCAAGCGCGCGGTTTGGACGTCGTGCCGCTCGCAGGAAGGCTTCGATGATTGAGCAAACCGATCTTCCGAATTTCGAGCAGGCGCTTCTACCGCACCTTGACGCCGCCCACAACCTCGCGCGCTGGCTGACGCGCAATGCGCGCGATGCGGATGACGTTGTCCAGGAAGCCTATTTGCGCGCTTTCCGGTTCTTCCCTGGTTTCCGCGGTGGCGATGCGCGTGCCTGGCTCCTGACGATTGTCCGAAACACTTGCTATAACTGGTTGCACGCTAACCGGCGGCTCCAGGAGGCCGCAGAATTTGACGAGAATTTTGCGCCCCCTGATTCTCACGCTCCCAATCCAGAGGAGATTGCGCTCCAAAATGACACCGCCACTCTCATGCGCGAGGCACTGGGGAAACTCCCGCGGAATTTTCGTGAGGTACTCATTCTTCGCGAACTCGAGGGAATGTCCTACAAAGAAATCGCGGATATCACCGGAATGCCGGCGGGCACCGTGATGTCAAGTATTTCGCGTGCTCGCGGCCGCCTTCGACAGGTACTGAAGGTTCTTATGAATGCGCATTCGGTGCCAAATTCGCAGCGAAATATAGCCATGGTCGTTTGAGCAAGCAAGGCTGCTTGTACGCACCGTTCATCGCCTTGGCCAGTTGCTTGGTGTGATTGGATCGTTCCCCCGTCACACGTTCGAACTATGGATAGCGTCGCAAACGGCGGACGCAACTTCTTGCGTCGTCGCCTTGCCGCCCAGGTCGGGAGTGTGAAGGCCAGAGGCGGTCACGCGTTCCAGCGAGTGCATCAGACGCAATGCCGCGTCCTTCTCGCCGAGATGTTCCAGCATTAACGCAGCGGTCCATAACGCGCCAATGGGATTGGCAATGCCTTTCCCGGTTATGTCGAACGCAGCGCCATGTATGGGTTCGAACATGGAGGGAAAACGCCGTTCGGGGTCGAGGTTGGCGGTGGGAGCGATTCCCATGCTGCCTGCGAGTGCCGCCGCCAGGTCCGACAAGATGTCGGCATGGAGATTTGTCGCCACGACCGTGTCTATGCTGGAAGGCTTGCCGACCATCCGCGTGGTCATCGCATCAACAAGCATCTTGTCCCACGCGACGCCTGGAAATTCCTGCGCGACTTCTGCTGCAATCTCGTCCCACAAAACCATTCCATGCCTCTGCGCGTTGGATTTAGTGACCACCGTCAGCAATTTCCGGGGCCGTTCCTGCGCGAGCTTGAAAGCGTATCGCATGATTCGCGTCACGCCGCTGCGCGTGAAGATCGCTGTTTCCGTGGCCGCCTCTTCGGCAAAACCGCGGTGCGCGCGTCCACCGTGTCCGGCGTATTCGCCTTCGCTATTTTCGCGCACGATCATCCAATCGAGATCGCCCGGGCAACAATTGCGCAGCGGCGACGACAATCCCTTCAATATGCGAGTCGGGCGAAGATTAGCGTATTGATCGAAACCCTGGCATATCGCCAGCCGCAAGCCCCAAAGTGTTATGTGGTCCGGGACATTGGGCGCGCCGACGGCGCCAAAATAAATCGCGCTGAACGCTTTGAGGCGCTCCAGGCCGTCTTTCGGCATCATCACGCCGTGCTTTTCGTAATAGTCCGAGCCCCAGGGAAACTTTTCCACGTTCAGCTGGAAGCCGCCACCCCTTTGCACCAATACCTGCAACACATCAAGGCCGGCGGCAATCACTTCGGGACCGATTCCATCCGCCGGGATGGCGGCAATCGCGTACTCTCGCATTTCATTCTCCTGGAACAAATTGCCTGATGAGACGCCCTCGAAGAGCTCGCATCCCATCGTTGCTCAAAACTCAAGCCTAAGGGTTTCTCGCGACAGAGAACACCGCCCGCTTTTGGCGTACAGGACTCGACGCAAATTATAGGCGGTGAAAAACGAAAAGTGGTGCAGGATATCTCCGCCAGTCTCTGAGATTTTGCGAATCGAGGAAAGATGGGCGTCACACCTCCCGGCTTGGCGGTCGCTCAAACCGCACGCAAGCGCATCGCGTGGCGGCTCCTTCCCTTCCTCTTCCTTCTTTACGTCATCGCGTTCCTGGACCGCATGAATGTTGGCGCCGCCGCCCTCCAGATGCCCGGCGATCTCGGTTTCAACGACAGAGTCGTCGGTCTTGGCGCCGGCATGTTCTTCATCGGATACCTGGTGCTGGAAATCCCCGGCGCACTGATTGCCGAGCGCTGGAGCGCGCGCCGCTGGATCGCGCGCATCATGATTTCCTGGGGAATCATAACCGCGCTCATGGCCTTTATCCACACGGCCCGCGATTTTTACGTAGTGCGCTTTCTGGTGGGTGCGGCGGAGGCGGGATTCTTCCCCGCCGTCGTTGTCTACATATCGCACTGGTTCCGATCCGCGGATCGCGGCAAAGCTCTGGCGTTTTTCTACGCGGCGAATCCGCTCTCCTTTGTGATTGGCTCGCCGCTGGCCGGCTGGCTGCTCGGAATTTCCTGGCTAGGCCTGCGCGGCTGGCGATGGCTATTCATCCTTGAGGGAATTCCCGCGATCGTTCTCGGCGCGATCACGCTTTTCTATCTTACCGACTGGCCGCGCGATGCCGGTTGGTTACGGAAGGAGGAACGCGATTGGATCATCGGCCAGTTGGAGGAAGAAAAACTGGCGAACCAAAGGATTCGCTCTTATACGATTTGGCAGGCCCTATCGCAGCGCGACGTTATCCTTCTTACGCTGTGTTATTTTTGCGCCACCACCGGCGGCTACGGAATTGCATTTTGGCTCCCCGCTATTCTGAAGCGCCTCTCCGGGCAAAGCGACATGCGAGTCACGCTCTACGCCGCGTTGCCTTATCTTGCCGGCTTTTTAATGCAGCAATTCAATGGCTGGCACTCCGACCGGGCGCAAGAACGCCGCTGGCATGCCGGGGTTCCCATTTTTCTATGCGGAGTCACCCTGTTCCTTGCGGTTATTTTCGGAACGAACCTGGCGCTCGCAGTGACGCTCTTTACGCTGGTAGGCATCTGTTATTTCGCGTTCCACCCTTGTTTCTGGGCTGTGCCAACGGTCTTTCTGACCGAGTCTGCAGCCGCGGCGTCCATTGGATTGATCAATTCGCTGGGAAATCTCGGCGGATTTGTCGGGCCGTTAGTGATGGGCTATCTGGTCAGCCGCACGCACTCATTCACGGCCGGATTGTTGTACCTCGTGGGGAATCTGTGTCTTTCGGGAATCCTGATGTTGTCCGTCGGAGCGGGCCATCGCCACGTTGCTCCATCCGTATAGAGCCCCCTGCAGTCGCGCCAGTTTTTTCTACTGTCGACCCTCGACTCGCCGGACTCTGCGCGTGAGGCCGCAGTTCTCAGTGGATCTCCGGCTCCGGAATAGGCGCAGTTCCTTCCAAAAAATCGAAGTCACATCCCTCGTTGGCCTGCTGGATGTGCTGCATAAATAATTTTCCATATCCGCGCGGATAAATCCCTTCTTTCGGCCGCCAAGCCGCACGCCGCCGCGCCAGGTCATCCTCATTCACAAGCATATTCAATTGCCGAGCCGCCACGTCGAGTTCGATCACATCGCCTTCTTTCAACAAAGCCAGGGGTCCGCCGACAAAGGATTCCGGCGAAACATGCAACACGCAGGCGCCATAGCTTGTACCGCTCATCCTGGCATCGGAAATCCGCACCATGTCGCGCACGCCAGCCTTCAGCAGTTTTTGAGGTAAAGGGAGATTTCCCCACTCCGGCATACCGGGAGCGCCTTTCGGACCCGCGTTGCGCAGCACCAGAACGCTGTTCGCATCGACGTCGAGCGCGGGATCATCGATCCGCGCGTTCATTTCATCGAAGCTGTCGAAGACGATCGCTCTCCCCGTGTGCTTTAAGAGCAGCGGCTCGGCCGCGGAAGCCTTGATCACTGCGCCATTGGGAGCGAGATTTCCGTACAAAATCGCCAGTCCTCCCGATGTAAGCACCGGGTTGTCCAACGTTCGAATAACATCCTTATTAAAAATCTCAGCGCCGGCAACATTTTCTCCCAGCGTTTTCCCCGTGACGGTCAGGCAACTCGTATCCAGGCGCGGGGCCAGCGCCTCCAACAGTGCTGACAATCCGCCCGCATAATAAAAATCCTCCATTAAATACTTGCCGCTCGGACGCAAATTCGCCAGCATGGGCGTCTTCCGTGAAAATTGATCGAAACGATCAAGCCCCAGCTTGATTCCCGCGCGTCCCGCCATAGCCAGCAAATGAATCACGGCATTTGTAGATCCACCCAACGCAAACACCGCGGCAATCGCGTTGTTGAAAGCCGCGTCGGACAAAATATCGCGCGGCTTCAGGCCTTCCCACACCATTTCCACGATGCGTCGCCCCGAACGATTGGCCATTTTTGCATGATTGGAGTCCACGGCCGGTATCGAGCTGGCACCGGGGAGCGAAAAACCCAGCACTTCCGTCAAGCTGGTCATCGTTGAGGCCGTGCCCATCGTCATGCAAGTTCCCGCGGAACGCGCGATGCCGTCTTCAATCTGCGTCCACGCCTGCAAATCGATGTTCCCCGCGCGGCGCTCCGCCCAATATTTGGATACATCGGAACCGCTCCCCAGAATTTCGCCGCGCCAATTGCCACGAAGCATGGGTCCCGCGGGAACGTAAATCGCCGGCAAATTCATGCTGATCGCGCCCATCAAAAGCGCCGGCGTCGTCTTATCACAGCCCCCCATCAACACGCAGCCATCGGCGGGATAGGAGCGCAAGAGTTCCTCGGTTTCCATCGCCAGAAGATTGCGGTACATCATCGTGGTCGGCTTCTGAAACGTTTCTCCCAGCGTAAACGCCGGCATCTCCACCGGAAATCCGCCCGCCTGCCAGACGCCACGCTTCACATCTTCCGCGCGTTCGCGCAGATGGCTGTGGCACGGATTGATGTCGCCCCAGGTGTTGATAATGGCAATCACAGGCTTCCCGGCGTAGTCCGCTTGTGTGCAACCCATGGATGCCGCCCGCGAACGGTGCCCAAACGAACGCAGATCATCCGGGCCATACCAGCGATAACTTCTCAATGACTTGGGATCTCTTGACGGCATAAAATTCCTTCCGCTCCCTCTAATTCAATCCCGAAACTCGTAAGAACCTGAATCCGCTCGGCTCGCCTTCGCCCATTTTTCAAAAGCGGTGTATTGTAGGAGGCTAAATTTTGCCGTGTCAAATTCTAAGCCTCAAAGAGGGAATTTGATTTTTCTAAACTACTCTTGCCGGATAGTGCAGGCTCCAAGTATGCCCCAAAAAACCGCGCCCCCGATGCAACGCCCATGAAAAACGGCACCATTCTTGTTCTCGGCGATCCGAACGAGCCGCAGCTTGCCCTGCTACGTCAGCAGCTCGTTGATGTGAAAATGCTCGTTGGCAACTCTACCGAAGTATTCGAACCGGAAGCAGCCCACGCCAGCGTGCTCTTCAATTGGTCTGGCTCGCTTGCCCTGCTAGAGGCAGTATTCGGTATGTGCCCAAATCTACTCTGGGTGCACTCTCGCTCCGTGGGACTGGAGAGGACACTATTCCCCAAGTTGGTAGAAAGTTCCGTGACCCTCACCAACGGGATCGGAGTCTTCAGCGCTTCGTTGGGCGAGTTTGTGCTTGGCGCCATTTTATATTTCGCCAAAGACTTTCGCCGCATGATTCGCAATCAGCAAGTCGGGGTATGGGAAGCTTTCGACGTTTTGCCCGTATCGGGCCACACTGTCGGTATCATCGGCTATGGCGACATCGGCCGCGCAATCGCCGCAAGAGTGCAACCCCTGGGGATGAAAGTGCTCGCCGTCAAGCGGCATATTCCAGCGACACGCAGCGAGGACTCACTCGTCGATCAAGTCTTCTCCCCGGAGCGGCGCATTGAAATGATTTCGCGCTGTGACTACGTAGCGGTCGCGACTCCCCTCACTGCCGAAACGCGCGGAATGATCGGTGAACCAGAGTTCGCCGCGATGAAGCCCAGCGCCGTGGTGATCAACGTGGGTCGCGGCCCGGTGATCAACGAGCGCGCGCTAATCGACGCTCTCTCGAATAATAAAATCAAAGGCGCGGCCCTGGACGTCTTCGATCAGGAACCGTTGCCTGCCGATCACCCGTTCTACAAACTGGAAAACGTTCTCCTTTCTCCGCATTGCGCCGACCACGCGCCCGACTGGCTCGACCAGGCCATGCAACTCTTCCTCGCGCAATTCGAACGTTTTCGCAAAGGCGAGCCCTTGCTCAATATCGTCAACAAGAAGCTGGGATACTAGCTGGCAATACCATGTTGGACGATATACGCATTGCGCGTCCGAATTTTATTCCAATTAGCTCGCTTCCAAATCTCTTGCTGAAATCCAGTCTCGCCGCGCTGAAATCACTTTCCCGCATAACTGACCCGCCAGATGCTCTTCGACCCGTCATCGGTGACCAGCAACGATCCATCCGGCGCCACGGTCACGCCCACCGGCCGTCCCCATACATGCCCGTTATCCACAACGAACCCGGTCAGAAAATCTTCGTATTCGCCGCTCGCATGCCCAGTCTGATGCACCGGCACGCGAATCACTTCATATCCCACGCGCACCGATCGGTTCCACGACCCGTGTTCCGCCGCAAAAATGTCGCCCTCATATTCCGCCGGAAATTGCTTGCCGTCATAGAAAGTCATTTCCAGCGAAGCATTGTGCGGATGCAAAATCACATCCGGCGTGATCACTTTATCCTTCAGCTCCGGATGCTTGCCTTCGTGCCGCGGGTCCTGATGGCCGCCCATGTACCACCACGGCCAGCCATAAAAACCACCATCCTGCACATGCGTGATGTAGTCCGGAACGAGGTTGTCTCCCAGCGCGTCTCGCTCGTTCACCGAACACCATAGCTCGCCAGTTTTCGCGTTGACGGCCATACCCACGCAGTTGCGAATACCGTAAGCGTAAACGCGCATCGCCGATCCGTCCGGATTGAATTCGAGAACATCCGCACGATTCTTCTCCCCAGGAGTCGTATCCGGATCGTCTATGTTCGACGCCGAGCCCACCGACACGAACATTTTCTTGCCGTCGCGCGTGAACTGCACGTCTCGCGTGATGTGGCCATTGCCGCCCGGCACGTCTGCAATATGCTCTGCGGGGCCGCGCGCTTTCAAATCCCCGTTTTGGTAAGCAAAGCGCACCACCGAATCGGTGTTCCCAACGTAGATCCATTGGGGGTTGGGTCCTGGCGGATAAAAGTTGATCCCGAATGGCCGGTTCAATCCGGTCGCGAATATTTCCGACTGCCCTGGCTTGCCCTCCGATGTAATTCCACGGAAAACTCGAATCTCGCCCGCGCGGTCCTCCGCAACGAAAAAATCGCCATTCGGCGCAGTGCGGATCAACCGTGGCACATCGAGTCCGCTCGCGTACAGCCCCACTTTGAATCCCGGTAGCGCTTGCGGCCACGCATTTTCTGGCCGTGGCACCAACTTCGGTCCATTCCCCGACGACGCGGTAGCCAGCGGTTCGGGCAGGTCTTTCAATGTGATCTTGCGAATCGTGCCCGGCTTCTCAAATCGGTAATCCGTAAACGGCGCCTTCGGCTCCGGCGCGCTCGCTCCCGTCGACACCGCCTCGTCCGCGGTAAGCGGCACGCGCGGTGAACCCGGCTTCATGCTCCCCAGCACTCGAATATAGTTGATGATCTCCCATCTCTGCTGTTCCGGCAGACTCTGCCACGGCGGCATCCCATTATTCAAATCGCCCTTGGTGATGTACCAGAAAAGCTCTCCATCGCTGGCCGACTGCGCTTTCCCGGTCGCCAAACCAGGAATGTTTCCCGTGCCTTCCCCGTTCGGTCCGTGACACGCCGCGCAGCGAAGTTGATAAGCCGCCCTCGCGGCGGCCGGCTGCTGCCCTTCAAACGGATTCTTCATCTCCTTCGCCGAAGCCGGCGCATTGTGAAAATTCGCGTTCTGCGCCGCCCCCGCCGAAATCAACAGCAGAGAAAGAACCAAAAATTTTGCAAATGATTTACCCGAAATATGCATGCTCGCTCCCCGATTGGTCCAGACTCTCTAAAGCGATTTGAAACAAAAACACCCTCTTCATTCTCCTACAGAACTACAAACTGCGCGTCGTCCTGTCAATTGCTAAAAATGGAGGCCCAATTTCAGCCTAACTCCATAACAACTCCTCGCGGACCTCCCTATCGGACTCCGCCGCGCATTGCCGCCATGGCAACCCGCCGCCAACCGCCTCTTGCCGCAATCCTCAACCAAAACCACACTAGGGTCATCACATGCCTTCGGCAGAATCGATACCGCGCTCCAAGAAAGCGGCTCCTATCATTGCGGCACGGGACTCGCGTGATTCCTCTCCGCGCCCGCGTCTCCTCCTTCTGCTTGCTTTAGCGCTTGCACTCGGAACCTCTGCACTCTACGCCCCCGCCATTCGCAATGGCTTCGTCAATTTCGATGACCCTGATTACGTAACGCGAAACGCCAATGTCCTGCAAGGTCTCACCACGCCAAACATCGTCTGGGCCTTCGGCACCGACAACCCCGCAGCTAACTGGCACCCTCTAACGTGGATCTCCCACATGCTGGACGTCACCTGGTTCGGCCTCAATCCCGCCGGCCATCACTTCACCAACGTTCTCCTCTTCACCCTGGACGTCGTCCTTTTATTTTTATTCTTGGAACTCGCCACCGGCCGCCCCTTCCGCAGCGCCGTTGTCGCTGCCCTCTTCGCCGTGCATCCTCTCAACGTGGAATCGGTCGCCTGGGTGGCCGAACGCAAATCTGTTTTGTGTTTGTTGTTCCTGTTTCTCGCTTTGTGGGCCTATGTCTGGTACACGCACAAGCCCAGCGCGCCACGTTATCTCCTCGTATCTTTTCTTTTCGTCCTCGCACTGATGGCCAAAATCATGGTCATCACTTTTCCTTTTCTCTTGCTCTTGCTGGATTACTGGCCGCTGGAAAGGTTTGCACCAACCGATCCCCCAAGCGAACCGCCCCCACTCCTCCCCACTTTTCGCAAGCTCGTTCTTGAAAAAGCTCCTCTGCTTCTACTCGCCGCCGGCGGCGGCGCCATGACGCTCTTTGTTCACCATAAAGAAGGCACCCTGACCACCGCCATGCCCTTCCTCTGGCGGTTCAAGAACGCCGTCTATTCCTATCTCGCCTATCTCGGCAAAGTCATTTGGCCCGTTCGCCTGGCCGTTTTTTATCCCCACCCGGAAAACTCTTTGCCTTGGGCGAAGGTCGCTCTCGCGGCATTGGTCCTCGCCGTCATCACCACATTGGTCTGGCGCTTCCGAAAAAATCGTTATCTAGCTGTGGGCTGGCTCTGGTATCTCGGTGCACTCGCTCCCATGATCGGCATCATACAATCCGGACGCCAAGGGATGGCCGACCGCTACGCATGCATCTCTCTCATCGGATTGTCTATCGCCATCGTGTGGTTTCTAGGAGACTTGGCGGCACATTTGCACGTCAATCGTGGGTTAACCGTCGCTTTCTCCGTGCTTCTGCTTTCCCCCTACGCCTATTTGACGCGCGTCCAGATCGCCTACTGGCATGACAGCTACACGCTTTTCACCCGCGCTCTCCAGGTAACCAGCAACAACGGCATGGCCGAAAACAATTTAGGCGCCGCACTCATGGAGATGGGACGAGCCCCGCTCGCACTCCCGCATTTTGAGGCCGCCGTCCGCTTGATTCCCTCCCTCGCTTCCGCCCATTACAATCTTGCCGTTCTTTTACAAGGCCAAAATCAGCTTGATGAGGCTGCCCGCCAATATCAAATCACGATTGCTCTTTCTTCGGACCGCCTCGAAGCCGCACAAGCCCACAACAATTTGGGCGCTCTCTATTTGCAGACGCGCAATTTTGCCGCCGCTATTCCCGAGTTCAACCAGGCCATCGCCCTCAACCCCAGCGAGCAAAACAGCTACCTCGGACGCGGCATGATCGAGCAGCAATCCTGGAACTACGACGCCGCCATTGCCGATCTCTCGCGCGCCGCTCAAATTGCACCTTCACCTTTCGCCCTCTATTGGCTCGGACGCACGTTTGAAAACAAGGGTGACTTTCAGCGTGCCGCGACCGCCTATCGCGCCGCTCTGCAATTAGCTCCGGGCATGGCTGACGCTCGCGCACGCCTACAAGTTCTTCAACCGCAGCCCGGTGAGAAACGGTGATCGCCCGTGACGCCTGACTGCGGAAGCAACTCTCCCCCCTCGTTACCGTGAGGGCTCCCACTTCCTATGAATCGTTGGCGCACTGCTGGACCACGCGCATAATTGTGGAACCGATGCTGACCACGAAAACCAAAGTGTCCCTCGCCGCCTTGGCATACAAAACCATCTCGCTTGGTCGCAGCATCGCGGGCAAAGACCATCTCGCAACCGTTCGGCGCGGTGGCCTCGCGTGGCGCCTGGATCTGAGCGAAGGTATCGATTTCTCCATTTACCTGCTTGGCGCTTTCGAACGCTCCACCGTGCTCACCCTGCAAAAACTAGTCAAACCCGGCGATATAGTTTTCGATATCGGCGCCAATATCGGTGCCCACACTCTGGGCTTGGCGCGCAGCGTCGGCCCCTCAGGGCGCGTCTTCGCTTTCGAGCCCACGGATTTTGCGTTCGCAAAATTGAAAGGCAACTTGGCTTTGAATCATGAACTCCAAGCGCGCACCTCTCCGCATCAAATTCTCCTGTCCTCGAAACTTTCCGCGCCTTCCCAACAGGAGATCTACGCGAGTTGGCCCCTCGAAAAAGACGATTCCGTCCACCCCAAGCACCGCGGCCGCCTAGCCTCTACTCGCGACGCCTCCGTCGACACTCTCGACCACTTTGTCGAACGCGAAGGCATCGACCGCGTCAATCTCATCAAAATCGATGTGGACGGCCAGGAATTGCCCGTCCTGCAGGGAGGCATCAACCTTTTGAAAAAATTCCGCCCTCTATTGGTTATGGAAGTCTCGCCCTATATCCACGCCGAACATAACAACAACTTCAGCTCTCTTATCTCGCTCTTGCTGGATGCCGGATACTCCCTGCAAGACGCCGCAACTTGGAAGCCTCTTCCGCTCGATGCCGCCCAGCTTGAAGCGCTCATCCCAGACGGCGCAAGCATCAACGCCATCGCCCGGCCATCTACCGTCTGAGGCCAGCCACTTTTCCACTCGCGCACAATTTGCAACTTGCCCTCGCATCGCGTTCAATGGCTTGGTGTTTTCTCGGATCAAATATTCACACTTGCTATCGTGAACGATCCTTCCCGTTGCGTTTCCAATCAGCGCACTGTTGCTTCTTGCGTAAGCGTGTAAGCGTTCATTTCCGTGGCCGACAGCATGCGCCCTATGCCTGCCGCATCGAGCGGCCTCGAAAAGTAATATCCCTGGGCGTACGCGCAACCCAGCGATTTCAGAAGGCTCACCTGTTCCCACGTTTCCACGCCCTCCGCCACCACTTCCATCCCCAGATTGCTTCCCAGGCTCAATAGAGTCTTTACCAATTCCCGGCTCTCGCTGTTGTTGTGTATCTCGGAAACGAACGACCGGTCGATTTTCAGCACATCCAGCGAGAACCGCCTCAAGTAGCTCAAGGACGAATATCCCGTGCCGAAATCATCGATGCACAGCCGCACGCCCAGCGCTTTCAGTTCCCGGAGGATTCGCGTCGTTCGCCCCTCGTCCGGCCGGGTCACACTTTCCGTTAGTTCCAGTTTCAGGTTTTCAGCGGCCAGCCCGCAGTCGACCAGTGCTTGCCCCACTTGGTTCACCACGTCCGCTTGTGCAAACTGGTTGGCCGAGATATTTACCGCCATCGTGAACGGGCGAGGGTTTGAAAATTGCAGATTCCAGGCGCTTATCTGCCGGCACGCTTCGCGCAATACCCATTTTCCAATCCATAAGATGAGTCCTGTATCTTCGGCTGCGGAAATAAACTCCCCAGGCATCACCAGGCCGATTTCCGGCCGCTGCCACCTCACCAATGCTTCAAAACCAAGGATTCGAAAATTGCTCAAGGAAACGATGGGCTGGTAGTGCAAGCAGAATTCCTCGCGCTCCGTCGCGCGCCGCAGATCGATCTCCAATTGAAACCGGCCCGCCGCCGTGGTGTGCATGGAAGGATCGCACATCTCATAACGCGCCTTTCCGTGTGCCTTCGCCCGCGTCATTGCCGTATTCGCGTCTCCCAGCATATCTTCCGCCGCGCTATAACCCGTGCCGCTAAATGCTATTCCTATGCTGGCCGTCAGGAATATCTCGTAACTCTTGATAAAAAACGGCGCTTGAATATTCTTTTGAATGCGTTCCGCCACCCGGATTCCTTCGCTGGCGTCCACAATGTGATCCAGCAAGATCACGAATTTGTCCCCTCCTAGCCTGGCCAGCATCCCTCCTCCCACCTGCAACTCCAGCACCCTCACGCCTCCGGGAAACCGCACCGCTGGCTCATCTCGACGGATCGAGCCCAGCAGCCGCTCCGCAATTTGCACCAGCAGCCAGTCCCCCGCTGCATTTCCCACGCTGTCATTCACGATCTTGAACCGATCGATGTCCATCGATAGCACCGCGAATTTGTAGTCCGCGTGCTCCATACCCCAGTTGACGCAAAGGTTCAACCGTTCCAGAAAAAATATCCGGTTGGGTATCTGCGTGAGCGGATCGTGCAGCGCATCGTGCGTTAATTTGTCTTCCAGTTTCAGAATTCGCGTTCCCGAGCGCAGCCGTGCCTTCAGTTCTTCCGGATCGCAAGGCTTGGTTATGTAGTCGTCCGCCCCCGCCTGCAGCCCGCTCACCACGTCCTCTTTCGATTTTCTCGAAGTCAGTAGAATCATGTAGATGTAGGGATATTCGGAGTGCCTCCGGATTTCGCGGCAGACTCCGATTCCGCTCAGCTCTGGCATCAGCCAATCCAGCAGCGCTAGCCGCGGGCCATCCTTGCTCAAGAGACACTCCAGCGCCTCGCGTCCGTTCTTCACCGCTACAACTTCGTAACCCGCATGCTCCAATGTTTTTTGCAGCAGACGCCTTGTTCCCTGATCGTCGTCGGCAACGAGGACTCTTAGCCCGTCTCGTGCCAGTGCTAGCGCCGGTTTAGATTGCATCCTGCTCCTCCTTGGGACCTCGCGACTCCCCTTGTTCGCGTGCGCAGCGGGAACGATTCATCAGCGGTCCGCAGCTTGGCGCGACCGCGCCGTCGCCCCCACCCGTCTTTCCCTGAGTACCGCAGCGCTTACAGCGCGGCAAAAACGCCAAAAGTGCCGCGGCCAGTCAAAGGTCCGCACTGCTCGCCAGCTCCACGGGAAGCCGGCAAAAGCCGCGTTCCATCCTCCTCGCGCGCCAAAAGGTGTTCACACTGCTCCAGTCTACTTGCCCGCGCGAGCAGCCGAATGATTCAAGACGGAACGCTCGGCGTTCAGTTCCAATGGGCTGAGGGAGAGGGTCAACAGTCAAAGACGAGAATTCTTGAAGGGGACTCAGTATCAATCCGCGGGTGAGAAGTGTCAAACTAATTATTCTTCGCCGCCGCTAAGAGGCTACTCTTCCAACGGAAATCCTTAGCGCACCGTCTCCATCCGGCGCACAAGTGTCATTCCGAGGGATGCAACGCGATCCATTCTTGCAAGCCCGAGACGCTTCGAAACGATTTCGAGTCTATCTTTCCAGCAGCGCCCATCCAGTAAACCGTCATGTTATTGGATTCGCTGTCGATGCAGATTCGCTGGTGCGTCTGCGTGGCCGCATCCTGTTTCTCTTTCCTGAACCACAAGACCGTGCCGCCCTCGCTCTGTTCCACTTCGGCGAATCCTCCCTGGCGCACTGCGGCTTGAAACTCTTGTAGTCTTTCCATGGTCTCTCCAGCATACGCCCATTTCCACCGCCAGAACCGTCCCGATTCCCTTTTAGTCACTATAAGAGCTCTTTAATAACGCCCATCCTTCACATCCCCAGAACCGCCAGAATCCTGCGTGGATGAACTCTCCCGGTGACGATCTGCCCTTTAGAACAACGCGCCAGCTCCCCATCGCACGCCCCCTCCTCGGCGCAAGACCAGCACATTCATCCCGATCATCAGCCCAGGAATGGCTACAGCGAGCCTCGAAGATTCTCCCTGACCTTCGAGGGGTCAACCTCAGCTTCGAAGTGGCTCTCCCCTCAGCTCGTCAGCAGCGACGAATTCGTGGCGCTGCACCCAGATTTCACTCTCTACCCAAGACTCTTGCGCGGAATTCCAGCCAGTCCATCACTTTTTCCCCACTAACCCCAACGAGGAGACATATTTATCCAGCTAAATTAGGGCGCATTTCTAAAGAGCTTTGATACGCCCCACAGTTGTCCTTGACTTCCCTTTTACCCCTATGGTATGATCGAGTTGGTTAGGAATACGCCTTACCTATAGTAGCGACCCCCTTAACATCAGCCTAATTTGCGATCCAGAGGTCTCCATGCCCCTCTATCTCCCGCATCTTCAACAGCTTATCCCCAACCCCTGTCGTGCCAGTTTTTTAGATCCGCTCGTCGCTCTCTTTGCCTCCGCCACTCCGCTCTACTCGGCCGCGCGCCCCTGTCTCACCGCCGACCCGGAATCACCCAGCGCTCCACCAGCACGAGCCGCGCCATCAGTAACCATTTGTTCAATACTAGAACCTCGCTAACATCCTTTAGAATGAACACTTCCAAAAGCGTATCAATATAAACAACTTAAACTCCCTTTAGAATGAACACTTATGAAAAAGGGGGGGCGGGGGATGCACACAGAAACAGTCGCCTCCTAAGACCACTCCGAGGAAGGCTCGGGCCGTCCGTGTAGCGGCGAGTCTATCTCGCCATCTTCTTTGTTCGGTGTTGTGGCTGCGAGTGTACTTCGCCAGCTCTTCAAGCTGTAACGTAGGTGCGTTCTTGACTATCTGACGGGCCGAATTGCAGGGTCACTTACTGTTTCCCGGCCTAGTTGCCAGTATGGATCGACTTTACTTCCACTGGCTGGGTATTCGCAGCGAAGTAATTCTGCTCGCGCAGCTTGCGGTAAATCCGTCCCGCCACTTGCGCGGCCGTCGGACCTTTCACCTGCCTTGTGTTTCCACGCAGGAGAACCGCCAGCGCGATCTTGGGATGCGCTTCGTCGGCGTATGTAATGAACCAGCCGATCTTCGATGGCGTGGTGTGATCGTCGCAGGTTCCCGTCTTGCCGAGCGGCGTCTCTTCTCCGCCCTGGTCGTAACTGGACTTGCCCGTGCCATACAGCACCGCCGCCAGCATGCCTTCGCGAATCTCCGGCAAAATCGCTCCGATGTTTAGTTCGCGCTTCACGCGCGGCGTAAAATTGTCCACTTCTTCCTGGCTGTGCGGATATTGCAAATAATAAAGCGTGCCCCCGTTGGCGAAGGCGGCGGCCAGCGACGCCATCTGCAGCGGCGTGACCTGAATGCCTTCTCCGAAGCTGGACATGCGCGCGACACCGCCAAATGCCGGCGGTGCGATCGGAAACGAACCCGGATGCTCGTCGGGCAAGTTGTATCCGGCAAGTTCGCCAAGACCAAGCAGGCGGCCATATTTCGAAACTGTATCAAATCCCATGCGCGAGCCGAGTTGCTCGAAGAACTCATTGTTGGAATGCGCCATCGCATCCGTCAGATTCATGTATTTCCGCCGGCCCACGCGCAGCATCGTGTCGCGTGTAATCACGCTCTCTTCCAGAGCAGCCAGCGCGATGGTCGGCTTGATCGTCGAGCACGGAATGTAGCCATCGCCAAACGCAATCTTTTGATTCACTACCGCGAGGATGCGCCCGGTGTTAGGATCGACAGCCACAACTGCTCCGTTGTAGCGCCCCAGCGCTTCCACAGCGGCCTGCCGGACAATCGGATCATCGTAGGCCTTGTCGTCGGCGCTGGAAGAGTCGGCGTAGGTAGGAACTCCGCGATAACGCGCGGGAGATTTGTGGGTACGCGCCGGTGGATTCGCTGCCGCTGGCGCCGCGGGTAAAGGCATCGCGAACATCGCGGCCATCAGTATTCCCATTGCAGCTTTTCCCGTTTCCTTCACCAGTTCCACCTTTGTCTCGCATCGCACCGTGTTCGGTGAGGGCGAGATTCTTACCTTACACTGTCCCTGCCGTCAACCTAAGATTCTTACGAATCGTAAGTTGCAGCCCATGACGTTCTGCCTGTCAGGGCCACGCACTGCGACATGAATGCACCCCAAAGTCCAAAGAGGCGAGCCATTCATTTGATGCGACTTAGCGTTCCTCGGTCGTACAGTCTCTGTACCGAAGAGAAACGCTTTCTCTCACCATGAGACACAGTCTAGGTTTTACCCCGGCAAACTGCAATAGCTCATATGTTCCAGTACGCGCCTATGTGCTTTGTTATGAACGACTGACCGCCAGAACAGGCCCATCCGGCTACCTGAACTTCCGCCCTGTAACAATGGCCGTCCTTTCGTGAAAGTAAAAACGACCCGTCGCATCTTGAAACGGCTGCGTTCCGCTAAGGTCATTTTTTCCGTCCTCTTCGAGTAGCTGCAGGATCAAGGCGGCGCGCTCTGGCGGAGTCTTTGTGGTAGCCATCCAGCGCTCTACTTCCGGGGCCAAATCGTTGTTCATGGTAACGGTCTCCGCTTCGAGCCCCGCTTCGCGAAAGAGTTGGAACATGCTACTCAGGGGAAGCGTATTCGTGTGTGAAGGATCGCGAAGTTTTTCAAATCGATCCTGGTACGCCAGCCGTTCGGGATGTTCGCTGCCAATCATGTCTTCCACGAGCACGATTCCGTTCTTGCGGCAAACGCGGGCCATTTCCTTCAGCACGCGCGCGGGCTTTTCAAAATGATGAAACGCAAAGCGGCAAACTACGATGTCGAATTCGCCGGCTGCAAACGGAAGTTGCTGCACGTCGCTGCTGCGAAACGAGAGATTCGCAATGCCTCTCTCCACCCGCCGAGCTTCCGCAATCGCCAACATCGCCGCCGTCAGATCCACGCCCACCGCCTCGCGCGCCGCTTTCGCAAACGCCTCGGCGATATATCCGGGCCCGGTGGCCACGTCCAGAACGCGTTCATTACCCTTAAGTTTTGCCGCCGCAACGAGCCGCGCAATGCGCTCCTCGTCGGCCGTCCACGGTTGCGTAGCGAACGACGCGCCCTGCGCCGTAAAAGACTCTTGAATCCGTTTGTTGTGCTGCGTCAATGCAGAAATCTCCTTGAAAAGAATGGCCAACAGAATCGTGACAGAATCCGTAAGCTCATGTCTATTCGATGGAGCGGCGAATGAAAAGGTTCTTGCTAAGCTTTTCTCTTTTGTTGATGGCGTGCGCGGCTAAAGCCCAGGAACTGAAGCTATTTCCAAATGCGCAGTCCATCAGACGGCTTGATGGAAGCAAGATTTCCGCGAAAGAGATCGACGCCACCGTCGGGCGCTTGCTCCACGACGGAAAAGTCACGGGCGCCGGCATCGCCATTCTCAACGACGGAAAAGTCGTCTATCTCAAAGGTTACGGATTCCGCGACGTAAAAGATTCTCTGCCGCTCACGCCGGACACCGTGATGAGCGCCGCGTCCTTCACAAAAGTGGCCTTCGCTTACATGGTGATGCAGTTGGTGCAGGAAGGAGTGCTCGATCTCGACAAGCCCATCTACAAATACCTTCCAAAGCCGCTCCCGGAATACGACGACTACAAGGACCTGGCTGGCGACGAGCGCTACAAAAACATTACCTCGCGCATGCTGCTGGATCACACCGCAGGCCTCCCCAACTGGCGCTGGTTCGAGGACGACAAGAAACTAAAAATCCACTTCGAGCCCGGCTCCAAGTTTGCCTATTCCGGGGAAGGCATCTATCTGCTGCAATTCGTCGTCGAGACCATCACACAGAAGTCGCTACAGGAATTGATGAGCACGCGCGTATTTCAGCCCCTGGGAATGCAGCGTTCCAGCATGATTTGGGAGCCCACATTTGAAACCAATTTCGCCAATGGTTACGACGAGCAAGGACTATCCCTGGGACCACAACGGCGCAAAAAAGCCCAATCCGCAGGGTCGCTCCTCACCACTCCGACGGATTTTTCCAAATTCATGGAAGCAGTGCTGCAAGGCAAAGGATTAAAGAAGGAAACAAAAGACCTGATGCTCAGCCCGCAGATTCGCATTTTCTCCAAACACGAATTTCCGCCGTTCGCGCCAGAGACCACCACCGAAAACGACGCCATCCGTTTGAGCTATGGCCTCGCGTGGGGTCTGTACTGGACGCCCTACGGCAGAGTCTTCTTCAAGGAAGGCCACGACGACGGCTGGCGCAATTACACCGTCTGCTTCGACGACGCCAAAATCGGCATCCTCATCATGACCAACAGCTCCAACGGCGAAGGCATCTACAAAGAAATTCTCGAAACGCTCCTAAAGAACACCTACACACCCATCGAGTGGGAACAGTTCACTCCCTACAATCACTGACATCAATGGTGCTTCTCGCGGTTGTTTCGTTCGCAGTTTCGAGCTAGGCAGAGGAAGAAAGGAGGCTCCTGAATTGAATGATTTGGTCTTTGGAGAAGTCTTTCTTTGGAATCAGATGAAAAGCTGTGGGCTCAAAATAGAGAAGGAATGCGGAGGGTGATTCCCTCCATTTTTCGAGGCGACTGTATTTTGCAATCCAATCAATGCGTTCGGTCTTGTAATGAACGCAATCGGACATGATTTCTACTTCCCGTGAAGCGTTGGGCCAATCCGCGAATAGGTATAGCCGCAAATAATGGAGACACTCAAAGACGGTAAAGAGAACCGGAGCGAAGCCCAAAAGCCACGGCGAGAACGGCGGATCGCTGTTCCAACCACCAAACAGCAGCCAGTAAAAGACGAGGATCACGCCCAAATAGACAAGAATGTTTCTCTTAAAGCTACTGCGCCAACTATGTAAAAACATCGCTTCAACGTAAGCCACTGCGGAAGGACGCATGGACACCGTAAAGAGTGAGTCGCGTCTTGTCAGCGCCCCATGAGCGAACTTGCGCAAGTTATCGAGCTGGCCGTCTTTTTCCAAAGCAGCTTTTGGAAACCAGTAGTGGGTGGTTTCGGTAGATAGAACGAACAGACTTTGCTGATTGTAAATCGCCCTGACGCGCGACCAGGGCCTGACGTCTTGCCCCTCATACCAAAATACGCGCCAGCCATTTTCATCAAATTCAAGTGCACGGCTATCAGAATGGAAACGCTCGTACTCTCGGCGAAGGATGGTGACGTCAGGCCGTACAGGCTTAGGCTTTTCGAGAAACGCCAGAACTAGGGCAAGTCCCGTGGCGAGGAGACCCGTGGCCAGAAATATTCCGCCGATAATCGTCCGCGTATCAGGCCAAATTTGTAGGTAGGTGTAGCCAACCGCCATCAAAGAAAAACCCGCCAAAGCGGAAATGGCCGCCGACCGGTACTTGGCCTTCCCGGGGCGAGAGATGCTCATCTCCAGGTAATTTTCAAAAGAGAGCTTGTATTCGATTCTAGGCATCGAGGACAAGTCTAAAAGGAGGACCGGGAGAGCTGAATGGTACGACCGGGCGATGTTCCCATACGATTATCGGTCCATTCCTCAAATGAAAAGAGTAGGGGCACGAACCATCGTGCCCCTTTTCGGCCGGGTCAATTCCTTGTATTGCGATGTTCTATCGCGTTGCGGGCTTGGGTTTGTTGGCGTCGCTGGCTCCGGCGCTGGCCGCGGCAGCAGCCTTCATCGGTGGCTTTTCAGCTTGTGCCGGAGCAGGGGCGGTTGCGTGGCCATTCGTGCCGGCCGAAGCGGACGAATTGCCCGGTTGCGGAATCTCCAGTTTCTTGCGCAGTGTGTTCTCCAGCTTGTCGCGGATGTCTTTGTTTTCCTTGAGGAAGACGCGCGCATTCTCGCGGCCCTGCCCCATGCGTTCGCCGCCAAAGCTGAGCCACGTCCCGGACTTTTCGATGATGCCCTTGTCCACGCCGAGGTCGATCAAATCGCCTTCGCGCGAGATGCCTTCGCCATAGATGATATCGAATTCGGCTTCGCGGAACGGCGCCGCCACCTTGTTCTTCACGATCTTGGCGCGCGTGCGCGAACCGACGACTTTGTCGCCTTCTTTGATGGCCTGAATGCGGCGAATGTCCACGCGCATCGAGGCGTAGAATTTCAGCGCCCGTCCGCCGGTGGTCGTTTCCGGATTGCCAAACATGACGCCAATCTTTTCGCGAATCTGGTTGATGAAGATCAGGCACGTACGCGACTTGGAGACGATGCCCGTCAACTTGCGCAGCGCCTGCGACATCAAGCGCGCCTGCAATCCCATCTGCGGATCGCCCATCTCGCCTTCGAGTTCGGCCTTGGGCACGAGAGCGGCAACGGAGTCGACGACGACAATGTCCACGCCGCCCGAGCGAATCAGCGTCTCGGCAATTTCCAGCGCCTGCTCGCCGTTGTCCGGCTGCGACACCAGCAAATTGTCTACGTCGACGCCGAGCTTGCGCGCGTACACGGGATCCAACGCATGTTCCGCGTCGATGAACGCTGCCTGCCCGCCGAGCTTCTGCGCTTCGGCGATGACGTGCAACGTCATGGTGGTCTTACCGCCGGATTCTGGCCCATAGATTTCAACAACGCGCCCGCGCGGGAAGCCGCCGACGCCCAATGCCGCGTCAATGGAGAGGCATCCACTGGGAATTACCGTTACGGGGATCAAAATATCCCGGCTGCCCAGGCGCATAATCGCGCCCTTGCCATGGTCCTTTTCGATCTGCGATATTGCTGCTGCGAGCAATCTTGCTTTTTCTTCAGACATCTGACACCTCGGTGGAGGAAAGTAGGAACTTGGGCCTGCCCGCCTAGGCGGGCCTGCGGGGCCGGCGATCCGGAGCAGCGCCGGGAAAGCGCCACATCCTTCATAAGGACATTACGGAAACAGAATCTTACCACTCGGTTTACTTCCGCGCCATCCCTTTTTCTGTCCGGCCTCAAACTGCCGAAAACGCAATCAACGCTGACAACCGTGCTCCGCATCGTGGTCGCTGAGCCGTGCCTGAGCCGCCGTCTCGCGCTGGTCTAAGGCCACCCGCTCGGGCCGCGTCAACTGCCGCAGCCGGGACAAATTCCGTCCCCGGGTCCGGGCCTCGGAGAGCTCGTCTTCGAGTCTCTCACGTTCCAGGCAGCTTAGAACACCGCTTAGCAATCCACGCATGAAGCACCTGTTGAAAACATCGAAGAGGAAAATAGCACCATGGCGAACAAAAAGCAAACACTATTTTTCGCCTTAGTTTCGCCTTTGCCTGCCGCTCGTCCAACCATTTCATCAGCCGGAATAGGCGTAAAATCCGCGGCCGGATTTCCGGCCGAGCCAGCCGGCGGCCACGTATTTTTTGAGGAGTGGGCAGGCGCGATACTTGGGATCGCCGAGGCCTTCCTGGAGGACGTGCAGGATGTCGACGCAGACATCGAGGCCGATGAAATCAGCGAGTTCGAGCGGGCCCATGGGATGGTTCATGCCCATTTTCATTACCGCGTCGACGGCTTCCGCGGTGGCGACGCCTTCCATGACGCAATAGGCCGCTTCATTGATCAACGGCATCAGGACGCGGTTGGAGACGAATCCGGGCGCGTCGTTCACGGCGACCGGCGTCTTGCCGACTTTTTTTGCCAGCTCCATCGTAGTTTCAAATGTGGCGTCGCTGGTTTGCAGCGCACGAATCACTTCGACCAGCACCATCACCGGAACGGGATTCATGAAATGCATTCCAACGAAACGGTCCGGCCGCCTGGTCATGGCCGCGAGCGCGGTCATGGCAATCGATGAAGTGTTGCTGGCGATGATTACTTCCCGCCGGACCAAGCGGTCCGCTTCGCCCAATACGGCGCTCTTAATCTCAAGTTTTTCCGGGACGGCCTCGACCACAAAATCCGCCGCGGCAATCGCACTCATATCCGTCGTTGGCGTCAATCTAGCAATCACGGCCGCGCGATCCGCTTCCGCCAGCTTCCCCTTCTTGATTTCCCTGTCGAGATTTTTGCCAATCGTCTCCATCCCGCGGTCCAGAAATCTCTGCTCCACGTCGCGCAAAATGACGTGGTATCCCGACCGCGCAAACACATGCGCGATCCCGTTCCCCATCGTCCCCGCACCCAGCACCGCCACCGTCTTGATTCCATCCACACTCATTCTCGCTCTCCCGTTGGCAAGTCACTCCGGCGGAGTGGCTTCTGCAATCTCACGAATAATTTCATGCGCGCGGACGGCGTCGGGGGGAAGCACGAAGAGATGCGATTTTTCGTCCAACTCCAGCCAGCGGGCGGGGATATTATTCTCGCGCAACGAACTACGGACCATGTCCGTGATTTCAGGAGGATCGCCCTTCCATACCTCAATGTTGGCGTCTTCGGCGAAAAAAGGCCGCATCACGTCTGGGTTCTCTACTTCTGGAGATTCTCTTTGCTGCTGGAGGTCATCGGGCGCAGGGAGCGTAAGCACCGCGACGCTGCCATCTTCTTCCTCGGTGCCGAAAGCGTCTTTGACGGCGAGTTCCGCCTTTTCAAAAAGCGAAAACGGAACACCAATCTTGAATGCGTTGTAGCGGTTGATATTGAAGAGGTGATCCGTGCGGTAGACGGTCTTGTGCGGAATTTCGGCTTCGTCGAGAACGGTACAGAGTTCGGCATGCAGGCGAGGATCGTCACCTTGCCAGAAAGCGCAGAAAGGATCCTCGTCCGGGTCGCCGTGCTCAGCCTCCGCGCGCCGTGCCAAGGCTTCTTCAGGAAGCTTGGCGACCAGCAAAACATGACAGTCGGAACATGAGGTCGTGCCCTGACGATATTCGGCGTGGCATTGGGGGCAAATCATGACGTGGGAAGTTTACTACAATCCGTGAATGCCACTAAGTGGATGAATCTAATAGGGTTGGCAATAGCGGGCAGGATGCGTCTTTTCTGGGCGCTGGAGCGTATACAAGTTAGAATGAGCGCCACTATTTCATGCTTAACTGCCAGCCGCCCGGCGTATCACTATTCCACGCTTATGAGCGATGAAGCGAAGTCTATCGCCTTGGGACTGCGCCGGCGGGACCCTGAGCTTCTCGACCGCTTGATCGAGCAGTACCAATACCGGCTCTTCCGCTACCTGCTGTACATCACTTTCAACAAAGAGCGCGCCGAGGATTTTTTCCAGGAGACGTGGATCCGGGTGCTGGAGCGCGGGCATCAATACGACGGGAAATCCAAATTTGAAGCGTGGCTCTTCGCCATTGCGCGCCATCTGGTCATTGATTGGCAGCGGCAGAAGAAAATGCAGAGCCTCGATGAGTTGACGGACCCCGAGCAAAATAATCCCCGCGAATTTGCGAACGAGCGCGAACCTTCGCCGCTGCACCAGGTCTTGAGCAGCGAGGAAGCGGCGGGCGTGCAGAGTTCGCTGACGCGCATTCCGGTGATTTATCGCGAGGTGTTGGTGCTGCGTTTTCAGGAAGAATTGCAAATCGAAGAGATGGCGGGCGTGCTGAGCATTCCCGTTTCCACGGTGAAGTCGAGGTTGTATCGCGGGCTGGAGGCGTTGCGCGGGGCGATGCAAGGAGGTGCGACGTGAGCAAAACATTGCATTCCCGCGCGCAGCAGTTGCTGGCGCAAGAGCACGTCGAAGAAATTTCCTCGTCTGAGCGCGAATGGCTGGCCGCGCATTTGAACGAATGCGTGGGCTGCGCGGCAGTGGCGAGCGAAATGGAAGAAGCGTTGCGCGCTTTGCGAAGCGAGCCGGTTCCTATGCCGAAAGGACTTGCCTCGCGCACGCAATTTCGCGTCCGGCTTCGCGCGCAAGAACTGCGCGAAAGCGAACCGCGGCACCACCTGATGTGGATCACCTGCGGGGTTTCGTGGGCACTGGGGGTGGCCACGGCGCCGTATGTCTGGCGCGTGTTCGAATGGGTGGGCCAGTACACGGGCGCGCCAAAGATTGTTTTGCAAGTAAGTTTTGGTATCTGGTGGGCCATTCCCGCGCTGGTGGCGGGCGCTGCGGTGCTCGTTGAAAATGCACGGCAGTCCAGGACCGCGGCCTGGACCAATTCAGAGAGAGACCTTTCATGACCGACTATCCGCAGCGCGTGAACAATTCGTTTAACGAGAGGATGCGGCTGATCCGCCTCCGAAGGAAAAAGGAGAATCTGGAGTTCTGGACGGAGTTCAAGCTCATTCCGAAATGGATTATCGGCACGGTGATTTTTCTGTATCTCGTGGCGCAAGCCATCGCGTTCATCGTAAACACGGAGGCGGCGCGACACGGGGACATTTTTCCGCGAGAGTTACACGACAATCCGGCGCTGGCCTCGCTCGCGTTGGCCGGTATAGTGACGATGTTTGCCATCTTCTTCGCCGGATTCATTTTCCTGATCGTCTACGTAAATCGCGACGCCAAACGGCGCGGAATGAGCTCGGCGCTGTGGACCATACTGGTGTTGATCTCGCTGCCTTCGTGGGGCCTGATCGGGTTGATCGTCTATCTGCTGATGCGGGAGCCGCTGCCGTACCCTTGCCCGGTGTGCGCGACGAGCGTTTCGGCGCGGTTTAATTTTTGCCCGAACTGCAAATGCAATCTGCAGCCGAGCTGCCCGCGATGCAAGAATGAAGTCGCGGAGCTCGATAAATTCTGCCCCTATTGCGGCAACGACTTGTCTTCACAACCTAACAATCTAGTTACACCAGCGGCCGAATGAATTAAAGAATGGGTGGAGTGCGATCGCACATCCGTGGAAGAAAGCCGCTTGGGGCGTTTTCTATTGCAACGATAATGCCGGCTATATCGGCGTTGAGATCCTGGCATCTGCTCTAGCCGGGGTGCAATTCCTTGGCCTGGCTCACGGAGGCACCGTCTCCTCTTCTCAATTCGCGGAAAACGATGGTGGAGAGGATGGTCATCCCGCCAAGCACAAAAAACGCCCGGTGAATGCCGTGGATGAATTCCACTGGATTGGAACGAAAGCGGTCGGGAAGAAAGAATGCCGTCACCAGCGAGGCGGAAGCGACGCCGAAACTGATGGACATCTGCTGCGTCGTGCTCGCGATGGAGCTGGCGCTGCTGGCTTGCTCCTCGGTGACTTCCGCGTAGACCAGTGTGTTCATGCTCGTATATTGGAGCGAAGTGAAAAATCCGTAGCAGAATACTTCTGCCACGACCAGCCAGACCGGCGTGCCCCTGCCGATGGTGGCGAAAAGCAGAATCTGCAGGCCGATGAGCAGCGTGTTCGAGACCAGCACCGCGCGATATCCGAAGCGAGCCAAAATTACCGGCATCGTCAGCTTCAAACTCATGGCCGCGATGGCCTGCGGCATCATCAGCAGGCCCGATTGAATGGGGGTGAACCCCAGACCCACCTGATACAAAAGCGGAAAGAGAAATGGAATGCCGCCAATTCCCAGGCGAGTCAGAAAGCTACCGGCCACCGCCGCGCGAAATGTGCGAATCCGAAATAGCGCGAGCCGCAGCATGGGATAGGGAGTTCGCGTGGCGTGAAATCCGTACCCAGCCAGAAGAAAAATGGAGAGCGCCAGAAGTCCGAGAATTTCGCGGGTGTTCAGCGTATGTTCGCCAAAAACCTCCAGTACGTAGGAAAGCAGCGCGACTCCGGATCCGAAAAGAATCAGTCCGGCAACATCGAGAGGATCGGTGTGCTCTTCACGGTAGTCCGGGAGGTGGCGGTAGACCAGGTAAAGACCTGCGAGGCCAATTGGAATATTCACGAAGAAAATGAGCCGCCAGTGAAGATATCCGACGATGAGACCACCGGCGATGGGTCCCAGCATGGGGCCGACCAAACCGGGGATGGCCACAAAGCTCATGGCGCGAATCAGTTCCGATTTGGCAAACGTCCGCACCATGGTGAGCCGGCCGACCGGTACCATCATGGCACCGCCGCATCCTTGCAGAATGCGGCACGCCACCAGCACGTGAATGTTGCTCGATACGCCGCAGAGGAACGAGCCCAGCGTGAAAATGCCGATTGCCGAGGCAAACACGCGGCGCGTTCCGAAGCGGTCGGCCATCCAGCCGCTAATGGGAATAAAAACCGCGAGGCTGAGCGTGTAGCTTGCCAGCACCGACTTCATGCTGAGGGGAGCAACGTGGAGCGCTCCGGCAATCGTGGGCACCGCAGTATTTAGAATCGTGGTGTCCAGCGACTCCATGAAAAACGCCACCGCGATCAGCCACGGCAGCAACCGCTTGCTCGGCGTGGCCATCGGGGGCTGCGAGGAGGAGAGTTCAGTCGGACGAGGCGGGGTCACATTCGTCTGGCTCGGCTACAGTCCATGTAGCTAGAAACGCTCAACGGCGAGTGCTACGGCGTTGCCGCCGCCGAGGCATAACGCGGCGATGCCACGCTTCAGATTGCGGCGCTGCAATTCGTAGAGCAAGGTGACCAGGATGCGCGCGCCGCTGGCTCCGATGGGATGGCCGAGTGCCACGGCGCCGCCATTAACATTTACTTTTTCCGGATTGAGCCGCAGTTGACGCGTGACGGCGATCGCCGCCACGGCAAACGCTTCGTTCAGCTCTACTAGGTCAACATCCTTGTCGCGGTCCCAGCCGGTCTTGGTGAGGAGCTTTTCGACGGCATCGACGGGCGCCATCATGACCCATTTGGGTTCGACGCCGCTGACGGCCTGCGCGATGATGCGGGCGATCGGCTGCTTTCCCAGATTTTGGGCATTCCGCTCGCTCGTCACGATCAATGCAGCTGCGCCGTCATTCGTTCCCGGGGCGTTTCCCGCGGTCACGGTGCCGTCCTTCTTGAAAGCGGGCTTCAGTTTTGCGAGCGCTTCGAGCGAGGTATCCTCGCGCGGCGATTCGTCGTACTTGATGACGAGCGGCTCGCCTTTTTTCTGCGGAACTTCGATGGGCAAAATCTGGGCTTCAAAAAAACAGGACTTCCTCGCGCGCACCGCTTTCTGATGGCTCTCGACGGCGAACTTGTCCTGCTCCTCGCGCGTGATGCCGAATTTTTCCGCTACCAGCTCGCCCGTCAAGCCCATGTGAAAATCTTCGTAGGCGTCCCAAAGACCATCGTGGATCATCGAGTCCACAACCTTCTGATCGCCCAGACGATAGCCCGTGCGCGCATTCGGCAGCAGATACGGACAGTTGGACATCGATTCCATTCCACCGGCCACGACGATCTCCGACTCGCGCAGCGCGACCGCTTGCGCCGCCAACGCCACCGCTTTCAATCCCGAACCGCAAACTTTGTTGATCGTCATCGCCGCTACGCGCGGATCGCAGCCGCCTTTTAACGCCGCTTGACGCGCGGGGTTTTGGCCAAGTCCTGCCTGAACGACGTTTCCAAGAATCGCCTCATCAACTTGTTTAGGTTCGATTCCAGCGCGTCGCACGGCTTCGGCAACTACTTTTCCGCCCAACTCGGGCGCGGAAAAGGGTGTGAGTCCACCTTGAAATTTTCCAATAGGCGAGCGAACAGCAGAGAGTATGACGGGAGTTTCCATGCGAGGCCTCCGAAAATCTTGACCTTTGATTATACCGCGACGCGAGGAAATGAATTGCAAGGCGGGAATGCTGGGGGCAGAAAACGGATTCCGCCCCCAGCAATGCGACAATCCTAGCTTACGGCAATGCTGCTCACTTAGTTGGCAACCGCTGCCGCTTCGCCGAACTGGCCTTCGTCCGCGCTCGGTCCATAGAGTCCCGGCACAGGAACGCCCATCAAACGCAGGTAGACGGTAAGTTGCCCGCGGTGATGGTAAAGGTGGTTCAAGCACATGCCACGAAGGCAGGCAATGCGCGGCATGACAAAAATCTCCTGGCCGCCGGCCAGCAGTTTCCAGTTTTTCATCAAATCGGCGTCGCTTACACCGGCGAGGGCCGCGCGCGCATCGGCCGCAGCTTTGTCAAACGCTGCGAGAAGTTGATCGCGATTCTCGATCTTGGGCGGCTGGTAAGAAGGGCCGTCGACTGGAGCGTAGTCCAGTTCCTCGGTGTTGATGGTCATCGTAATCCATTCGGGAACGGTGCCGACATGTCCGGCAAGCCATCCGACGGTGCCAGATTTCTCGTGCGGCTTCCAATTCCACTTTTCGTCGGGACAGCGTTCGAGCACTTTGCGCGTGTTCTGCATTTCCATTTCAAACTCGGGCAGCATCGATTGTCCAATGGTCATGATCGGTTCTCCTTTGTGTCTGAATCCATGAGAGGGGCTCCGGTGGAGGATAACTGGGAAATTGCGAACGGCATGTTAATATGCCGGCGAACAAAAAGCAAAACAATTCCCGTTACCCAGCAGCCCTTTCTCTTGCCTTGGACGCACGCCAGCGCGAAAATCCTCCCATGCCTTTCCAAATCACAACCTCTTATACGCAGGACGCCATCAGTTTATTCCGCTACTACAAAACTTTGGGCGAACGCGCCATGGCGCAGTGCTCCGACGGGGCGCTTTTCACCACACTCGATCCGGAGTCGAACTCCATTGCCATCATCGCCAAACATCTCGCCGGAAACATGCGTTCCCGCTGGACAAACTTTTTGACCACCGACGGGGAAAAGCCGGATCGTGACCGCGACTCCGAATTCGAGGCACCGCCGCGAACTCGCGCGGAATTGCTGGAGATGTGGGAGCGCGGCTGGAGGTGTCTCTTCGACGCCGTCGAGCCGCTCTCGGACGCAGACCTGACAAGAACGATTACCATTCGCACGGAGCCGCATTCCGTGATGCAAGCCATCAATCGTCAAGTCGCACACTACAGTCATCACGTTGGGCAGATCGTTCTTCTTGCTCGCCACTCCTGTGGCGAGAAATGGAACACCCTAAGCGTGCCAAAGAAGAAATCCGCGGAGTTTAATGCGAAAGTAGCTTCCGGAGAGTCGTCTCAGCGATGATGCTCGAATGCTTGCCAGTAGGACTGTATCCAATTGTCCGCGGCTTGGCCACATGCTAGGCTTTGACGCTGAGGCTTTTAATGGGCAACATTCATATCAACGAGCTTGTATTCGATGTGACGCAGGAACCGGATGGCGGGTACGTCGCAGAATGCTTGACGGAAAACATCGTCACACAAGGCGACACTTGGGAAGAGCTTCGGGCAATGGTGAAAGATGCAGTAGAGGGCTATTTTTTTGACGGCCCGAAGCCCCAATCCATTCGATTGCACTTGGTTCGCGACGAAGTCCTGTCGCTTTCATGAAACTCCCAAGAGACCTCAGCGGACGCCAACTGGCGGACGGCCTTTGCAGGCACTGGAACTACAGAGAAATTTCCCAAACAGGTAGTCACATCATTTTGCAAACTGAGATTCCCGGGCACCAACGCATTCCCATTCCAGCCCATAAATCACTGCGCATCGGGACAATGGGCAAAATCCTGCGTCTCATCGCCGACCATAAAGGAGTTTCCCGCGAGGAGATTTTGGAGCCAATCCTGTAGGACAACTCACTTCGTTTCCTCTTCGTCTTGAAATCCGTTACCCTTCTTGAATGATGGCAACGCTTTTCGACATGGAACCGGTGGGCCGCGATCCTGGCCTCAAGCTAAATGACGCGCAGCGGCGCGCGATCACGCATGGCGAAGGGCCACTGCTGGTGATCGCGGGCGCGGGCACCGGAAAAACGCGCGTGATTACCGAGCGCATCCGGCATCTTTTGCAATCCGACGGCTCGCTGGCTGGCGAAAATATTCTCGGGCTCACCTTTACAAAAAAAGCCGCGGGCGAAATGAAAGCGCGCGTCGTAAAGGCGGCGGGCGAACGCGGCAAAACGGTCAATCTCGCCACGTTCCATTCTTTTTGCGAAACGATCCTGAAGGAGATCGAGCCCGGCCGTGTCGCGCTCGAATCCGTCGACCACTGGATTTTGCTGCGGCGCAACATGCCGCGGCTAAAGTTGGACAAGTATCGCCGGCTCGCGGAGCCCGGGCAGTTTTTAAGTGACTTCATTCAATTCTTTTCGCGCTGCCAGGATGAACTGGTGTCCAGCGAAGACTATCAGCGCTACGCCGACGATCTCGCTGCGCAACTCGAAAATGAGCGCGCCTCACTCGATGAAGACACGTACAAAGAGCGCGCGGAGATGGTGGCGCAGGAGCTGGAGATTGCCCGCGTGTACCGCGCCAGCGAAGAGTTGCTCCGCGAAAAAAAGGCGGTCGCGCTCAACGGGCTGATCTCGGAAACCGTCGCGCTGCTAAAAAACGACGCCGCGCTCCGCGAAAAACTTCGCGAGCGCTACAAGCACATCCTGGTAGATGAATTTCAGGACACCAACATCGCGCAGCTCGAACTTCTGCATCTGCTTTCCCCAGAGCCGCGCAATATCGTCGTGGTGGGCGACAACGATCAAGCCATCTACCGTTTCCGCGGCGCCTCCTTCGGCAGCTTCAAACTTTTCCTCGAACGATTTGCAGGATGGAAAACAGGCGAAGACTCGACGCCCTTCCGCGTCGCTCTTACGGAAAACTACCGGTCCACTCCGAACATCCTGCGCGTGGCCACGCAAGTCATCACGCAAAATGAAGTTAGCGCCGACTTTCCGAAGAAATTCCTGCAGCCGTCGAAGCCCGAAGGAGAACGGATCCGCATCGCGGAACTTCCCGCCGCCGGCGAAGAATCCGTTTGGGTCGCCGACGAACTCGAGCGCCTTCACGGCGCCGGTCATCGCTGGAGAGATTTCGCCGTCCTCTACCGTCAGCACGCCCATCGCGACAAACTCGTGGAAGAACTCTCGCGCCGCAAAGTTCCGTTCGTGATCAGCAAGCTTTCCATCCTCGAGCATCCGCTCGTTCGCGACGTACTCGCTTATCTTCGCCTCATCGCCACTCCTTTCGATGATGTCGCCTGCGCGCGCGTTCTCGCCGCCCCGGCCTGGCATCTGCAAGGCGAAGACTTGGTGCGCCTCACCGAACGCGCCGCAAAAAAACGCGGCGTCGCGCTGTACGACGTTCTGCAAGCGCCGCAATCCGAGCTTCCTTTCAATGCTTCCACCAGCGCGCTGCCGGATCTGCTGGCATTTCTTTCCACGCAGCGCAAAACACTCAAGAAGCAATCCGCGCGTGAAATTCTCGTGGACTTGACCGAGTGGCTCGAAGTTCCCCAGCGCGCCGGCACGCAAGACCGCAAGTACGTCAATCAACTCGCCCAATTCGTGAAAGATTGGGAACCCAAGAGCGAAACGCGCAGTCTTCCCGAATTTCTCGAGTACCTCGATTATTTCGAACAAGCCGGCGGGACGCTTAGCCTCGAAGATGACGCACCTGGAGACGCCGTCCAACTCATGACCGTGCACGGCGCAAAGGGCCTCGAGTTCCCGCACGTTTTTCTTCTGCGCGTCAACCAAAACGCTTTCCCGGCGCGCGAACGCTCTCCGCTGTTCGAATTCCCCATCGCGCTCATGAAGGAAGAGATGCCCGCCGGGCAATTTCATATCCAGGAAGAGCGGCGTCTTTTCTACGTCGCACTCACGCGCGCGGAACAGCGCCTTACCATCACCACGCTCACCGAAAAAAAAGGCAAAGTGCCGGTATTCATCGAAGACATTGTGATGGACCCCTCGATAAAAAAGCGCGACGTGATTCACACCGCGCCCAAAGTCCGGCCAGCGGAGCCAACGGAGGCGCAGCAATCCGCCACCGATTCGCAACTCTTCCCTGTTTCCGAGGCGCCGCCGAAAATCTTTTCGCAAATTGCGAAGTGGGCCGAGACCTTCCACCCGCCCACACCCGAGCCTCTCCAGCTCAGTCCTTCCGCCGTCGATAACTATCGCCGTTGCCCGCAGCAATATCTCTTCGGCCGTCTGTGGTCTTTGCAGGAAGGACCGAAAGCTGTTCTCAGTTTCGGCAGCATCATGCACGGCGCCATTCGAAGATTCCTTGCGGAGCTTCGCAAAGGCAATCGCCTGCCCTTCGATGAACTGCAACGCATCTACGAAACGGAATGGCGCTCGGTGGGCTTTGAAGACGCTTATCAGGAAGCCGAATACAAAAAAGACGGCATCGAACAGCTTCGCGTCTTTCACGCCTCGACGTTGGAATCGCCCCCGCAGATCCTCGAACAGGAAAAGGGATTCGAATTACCGCTCGAGAACAACGTCACCGTCACGGGCCGCATGGATCAGGTGAATTCCCTCGGCCGCAACGACGTCGAAATCGTCGATTACAAAACCGGCAAACCCAAAAAAGACGCCGACGCAAAAAAAGACCTACAGCTAAGCCTCTACGCCCTGGCCGCAAAAGAAATTTTCGAATGGAATCCCGTCCGGCTCGTTTTCCACTATTTGCAGAACAATCAGATTCAGGTGACCACTCGCGACTCGAAAC